>Ga0207052_10058_pt1 | contig 36678 bp, 22 predicted proteins | sample Alteio_BWMinCont_62_FD_153294 | JGI IMG/M metagenome (GOLD analysis project Ga0207052, IMG submission 153294) | Enriched cells from forest soil in Barre Woods Harvard Forest LTER site, Petersham, Massachusetts, United States -... | ecosystem: Environmental > Terrestrial > Soil > Temperate forest >...
TAATTTTTAAGTTAACATTACTTTGCCCATAAATGCCATCATGGCAGTAAGTTTTTATTTAACTTTCGGCTTTATCTAACCGCTCAATTAAAAAAGCCCCGTCCTTATTTTATGGAACGGGGCGCTTTAATATAATTTTATGAATTATTATTTTTTAGGTGGTGCAGATGGCTGCGGTTTTGGTTGCTGCGTAGCAGGCTGCCCTGTTGATTGTCCCAGGCCTGGCAGTACAGATGACTGGGCTGCATTTGCACCAGGTTTCGAAGCGCTTTTAACCGCATCCGCATGTGAGTTCACACTTTTCTCTGTACCACCTTTAGTAGCTACGTTTATTGCCAGCGAAAGCACCATTAACGTGATAGCAAGTATCCATGTGCCTTTTTCTAAAAAGTCACCTGTTTTTTGCACACCCATTAATTGCGATGAGCTTGAAAAATTTGACGATAAACCGCCACCTTTGGGGTTTTGAATTAAAACGATGAGTACTAAAAGTACACACACAATGATCGAAATGATCAAAAATAGCTGATACATTATTTTATATTAATTGGTTTTCTTTTCTAACTGTTCTATCTTGTCGGCAAAGTAACGGCTTTTTTCCGGAAATTTCAACATCAATTTTTTGTATGATGCTATGGCTTTGTGGTAAAGCATCTGGTCGGAATAAATGGCGGCCAATGTTTCGGTTACCAGTTCATCACGATCTTCCGAGCTTTTTTTAGCCTTGTTCTCGTTATCTATCTTTTCGCTGCTTTGCGGCCTTATCTGCGGTTCTTCCTTTATAAAGCGCTCAATAATGGTATGCTCCTTCGGCTTCATCGCGTGAGGAGCTGCCGGCGGTGGTGTGCTTTTATCTAATTCTTCAACAGAAGTTATGTGAAAAATATTTTCAAAATATTGCTGCTGCAATTCATCGGCAGGTTTCTTTGGCCTGTTAGTAGTTGAAGTCGTCGTTCCTTGTTTTATGTATGGCTGATAAGTTGCAGCGTATTCTTTCCGGGTTTTATCAAGCCACCACATAAACGTATAAGGCATCTTTTCATCATGATACTTTGATACATCCTGGTGTTCGGTATCACCTGCTGCGGACGTTTTTAATTCATCAGGGCCTGATATTTCTTCCTGTTCCTTCGGTTTATGTTCGCCAAATGTTTTATCGAACGCAAAGAAATCTGAAGATGCAATACTTCCCTTTATTAATTCTTCTTCACCGGGGTAAGTTTCACCTGTCGTCTGCGGTTTATTTCCCGAATCGATGTTTATTTGCTCAATGCTAACTATTTCATCGAATACCTCGTCATCCGCAATATATTTTTCAGGCTGTTCTTCCGGGGTTTCAACAGCCGACGCTTTCTGTTCTTCTTCTTTTGCTTCTTCGTGATGGTCTTCAATATGATGTTCAACCGCAACCGGTTCATTATTCACTAACTCATGTTCCTGCGGAACAGCCGGCATATCCTGGAATGCGGTTTCGTGTCTTTCAGGTTCATTTTCAACAGGGATATTCTCTGCAATTGGTGCTACAACTTCATGCACTTCCTCATTCTTATGGTCAGCAGGCACTTCAATGGCGTCGATCTCCTGGTTTTGATAAGCAGTTTCTACCGGTGGTGGCGTAGCTTCATGTGTTTCCTCAGCCTTATCTTCAAATGGTTCTGCTACCGCTTCGCTTTCCTGGATTTGATGGGTAGTTTCTAAAGACGGCAGTGATGTTTCATCAGCCTCTGTGACCTGGTGTTCAACAGGCGCTTCAACAGATTCATTTTCCCTGTTTTGATCGGCAGTTTCTAAAGGCCGCGAAAATGTTTCATCAGCCTCTGTGACCTGGTGTTCAACAGGCGCTTCAACAGATTCATTTTCAACAACATGATGCCCTGTTTCTGTTAAATACTGCTCATCAATTGCTGTGGGGGCATGTGTTTCTTCGTGCACCGCAGGTTCATGCGCTGTTAATTCCTCAGTTACAGTTTCAGACGCCGTATTACCGTTCCAATAAGTTTCGGCGGCGTTAGTATCTGTATTTTCCTCATGGAATGAGGCCGAATTTTCATAAATTGGTGGCTCGGCATACCTGTAATGGCCATTTGCCCCTATACTATTTTGAATTATTATCCTTTCATCGGGCACACCAACAAAAGTTGAAGGGGCATTGATGAGTTTATATAATGATCGTGCATTAAAATAAACCGAGGCCTGCCTTAAATTTTTATCATCACTGGCATGTGCAAGCAATGCATGCAAAACGCCGCTCTGCGGAAAATCATTGACCAGCCGCTGCAAATCATAAGCATACAAATGGGCGTCATCAGCCGGGTTGGCTAACAGCTTCCATAAAAATTCGTTCTGACTGTTATTGTAATATTGATCCACGTTGCTGAAAGTACGAAATGCCTACCAATTTTCAAAAGCTTTATTAAAAATATCTTCCGTTATTTGCTTATTAATCGCCGCTATCAATGTTTGCTCCTGCGTATTAATATCCCCGCTAAACGGCAATGCCTTTGAAAATGGTTGTTCAAAACTATTTTTTTTATTCAGATTATCCACATATTTCACATTAACCGTGATAGTTAGCTGGCTTGCGCCCGCAATTGGCGCCACGTTATTAGCTGTGGCATTGATAGATACCGGTGTAATATTATAATCGGTAATACTGCCCGATAGCACTGCATCCGCCTCCTCGCCCCGCACAATGCTCAGGCGGGTGGTGTTCCTTATACGGTCTTTCAATGCTTCCGTAAACTGGGTGCTCAGGTTATTTACCACCAAAGCGGCATTATTTTCAAAAAAATCAACCCTTATGGTTTTCATATTGGGCGGGATGGAAGTTCCGCTCAAACTTAATTTATAAGTACACGATGGACTAACCAAAACCAACCCGATAAGCGCTATTAATAACCCTGTTACCCTTTTCATTTATTATAAATTTAATTCCTTTATCTTCCTGTACAAGGTCCGTTCAGATATACCCAATTCACTTGCCGCAAGTTTCCGTTTGCCCTTGTGTTTTTTTAATGCTTTCCTTATCAGGTCCGATTCTTTATCGATCAGCGAAAGGGATTCTTCCACCTCTTCGGCATCCTGTGTTATATTGTAAGGATTAGCGTTATTATTATTATTGCTAATAACTGGTTTTTGCAATGTAAATTGTGTTTCGGATGTCCCGGGCAGGTCAATATCGCGGTATAATTGATTTAAAGTTTGGGAATGATTGGCATGATTGATGGAAACGCCCCCATGCTCAATAATGTCAGCGACAAGTTTCTTCAACTCCACCATGTCGCGTTTCATATCAAACAATACTTTATATAAAATATCCCGTTCCGAAAAATCTTCCTTTTGCTGGTTGTCCAGGCGCATAGGCAGGTTGCGGCCGCTTGTTTCCATCGGGATATAAGTAAGCAGCGTTTGGCCGGTAATAACACGGTCACGCTCCAGTACGGCCAATTGTTCGGCCATATTTTTCAATTGCCTTATATTGCCCGGCCACGAGTAATTGACCAATACCTGCTGTGCCTCATCATCCAATTGTATGGCTGGGGTACGGTATTTATCTGTAAAATCAGAAGTAAATTTTCTGAATAGTAAGTAAATATCCTCCTTTCGGTCGCGCAAAGGCGGGATGCGTAGTGGAACAGTGTTTAAACGATAATAAAGGTCTTCCCTGAATTTCCCGCTTTTAACAGCATCGTAAACATCAACATTGGTAGCGGCAATAACACGCACATTTGTTTTCTCTACCTTTGATGAACCAACCTTTATATACTGGCCTGATTCAAGCACCCTAAGCAAGCGTGCCTGGGTACCCAAGGGCATTTCGGCAATTTCATCTAAAAATATGGTGCCGCCATTTACTGTTTCAAAATAGCCTTTGCGTTCGCCAACAGCGCCCGTGTAAGCCCCTTTTTCGTGGCCAAATAGCTCGGAATCTATCGTTCCTTCAGGTATAGCGCCGCAATTTACAGCAATAAATGGCCCATGCTTGCGCGGGCTCATCTGGTGTATAATGTGCGAGAATACTTCCTTACCGCTGCCACTTTCGCCGGTTATTAAAACCGAAATATCTGTCGGCGCAACCTGGTTAGCTATATTTATAGCCCGGTTAAGCAACGGCGAATTGCCGATGATACCGAAGCGTTGTTTTATTTCTTGAATCTCCATGTTGTTTAATTAGTGAGCGGTTGATTGGGTTGATTAAGTTGATTGGGTTAATGATCCATGTCAAACATCCTCAACTAAACCAACAATGATAACCAATTCAATCTCTTCAACTCAATCTAACTCAATCAACTACTTTTCCTATCAAAGTAGCTGTAGTACTTCTATCTACTAATACGTTAACATATTCTCCTGGTTTATAACCTTCGCCTACCGGGAAAACAACCATCGCATTCTGATCGCTCCTCCCGCAATAATCATTATTTGATTTTTTTGAAAAACCTTCAATTAATACCTTTTGTGTGGTGCCTACCAGCTTCTGCAATTTGATAAACGAATGTTCCTGCTGTTTTGCTACTATTTCTTTTAAACGGCTGCGTTTTACAGCTTCAGGTATATCATCTGCATAACGTTTTGCTGCCAACGTACCCGGCCTTTCGGAATACATGAACATGTAGGCAAAATCATATTGCACATAGTTCATCATGCTCAAAGTATCCTTGTGTTCTTCATCTGTTTCGCTGCAAAAACCGGTGATCACATCCGTTGATATAGCACATTCCGGGATGATCCGGCGGATGGCGTCGATACGGTCGATATACCAATCGCGGTCGTAGGTGCGGTTCATCAGCTCCAGCACACGGCTATTGCCTGATTGTACCGGCAAATGGATATAGCTGCAAATATTATCGTATTTTTTTATGGTATATAAAACCTCGTCGGTTATATCCTTCGGGTGCGAAGTTGAAAAACGAACACGAAGATCAGGACTTATTAAGGCAACCATTTCTAAAAGGTTAGCGAAATTGGTAATGGCCTCAGCCCCTACAGCCCCCTCTAAATCTCCCCCGGTTGGGGAGACTTTAGCTTCGCCTGTGCTAAAACCTTCCTTGATGGAAGTTTCTTCTTTATAAACTGGAACCTTTTCCTGGCGTTCTTCATTGCTAAATACCAATTCCTGCCTTTCGCCTTTTACCTTTTGCCTTTCACCTCCGACGTTCCACTTATACGAATCCACATTTTGCCCCAGTAAAGTAACTTCGCGGTACCCTTTGTTAAACAGATCGGTACATTCTTTTACAATTGATTGCGGATCGCGGCTGCGCTCGCGGCCACGGGTAAATGGTACCACGCAAAACGAGCACATATTGTCGCAGCCACGCATAATAGAGACAAAGGCGTTTATGCCATTACTATTTAAGCGTACCGGGCTTATATCAGCATAGGTTTCCTCGCGGGATAAAAGCACGTTTACGGCTTTTTGGCCACCATCAACTTGCTCTATCAGGTTTGGCAGGTCGCGGTAAGCATCGGGGCCGACTACAACATCAACCAGCTTTTCTTCTTCTAAAAATTTCGATTTTAAGCGTTCAGCCATACAGCCTAATACACCCACCACCAGGCCGGGGTTTTTCACTTTGGCTATTGTAAACTCCCTTAGACGGTTGCGCACACGCTGTTCGGCATTTTCGCGGATAGAGCAGGTATTTATAAAGATCACATCGGCTACATTGTAATCCGAGGTGGTTTCAAACCCTTGTTCCAGCAAAATGGACGCTACTATCTCGCTATCCGAAAAATTCATGGCGCAGCCATAGCTTTCGATATATAATTTACGGCCATTATTTTTACCGGTTACCGCTTCTAACACTAAAGCCTCCCCTTGCCTGCTTTCATCATGTACCTTATCCGGAATAAGCAAATCCATCATCCTATAAAAATTAGTCTGCAAAAATACATAAAATTTAATATAGTGTGACAGATTGGCAGGAAATGATTGCATCTTTTGCCCTCTTTCCCGCTTGCGGAAGAGAGGGCCGAATAGCGCAGCGCATTCGGGGTGAGTAAACTCTACGACAGGCACGAGCGTTAATGCTGCTCGCATAATCTACTCACCCGGTCTTTGCTTTGCTCGACCACCCTCTCTACCGCAAGCGGTAAAGAAGGTTAAAAAGCTGCCTTATAACAACTTTGCTACACAACCTGTAGTTCCACAACGGCGCCCAACAAATGCTTACATTTATTGTTATAAATCCTAAACAATCAGAAATTTATCAATAATAGCAAACAATGCCCTTTAATAAAACAACACGTACCTGGCCTGTTATTTTGCTATCTGTTGTAGTTATTGTTGGCGTGATTGGGGCATCAGGGTATTATTTTTATACGAAGTATTTGAGTGACATCCATTGGAAACCTATATTACAACAGCAATTAAAAGAGCTGGTGATAAAATCGAGCGACAGCTTATATCATATTGAATACTCTGACTTTGACCTTAACACGGCATCAGGCAATGCCACCCTTTATGATTTCAGGCTGGTGCCTGATACCAATGTTTACAACAAATTGGTGACGCTGAAAAAAGCGCCTGATAACCTGTTTATATTAAGTGTAAAAAAACTATCCATAAAAAATATAGGCGCCCGGAAAGCGTACAAGGAAAAAATACTTGACATCGATAATATTGTTATTGATAACCCTGCACTCACCATCATAAATAAGCGTTATGATTTTAATGATACGGTAAAAGTTGGCAAATCAAAAACGCCGTACCAACTGCTTAAAAAAGTATTTAAACAACTACGAATCGATTCTATATCGCTTAACGACATCAGCCTGAATTATATAAATAAAAGCAACCCGGTAACTAAACACACTGCTTTAAAACACCTTGATATTGATATTTCGGATATTGTGATCGATTCACTATCAGGTAAGGATCCAAGCCGTTTTTATTATACCAAAGGCATTGACGTTACCGTGCATGATTATCATATCTACACGCCAGATGGTTTGTACAAGGCCGATGTAAAAAAGATATTCTTCTCCACCGGTCAGCGAAAGATCATACTTGATAAAGTGTCTTTTCTGCCGAGGTATAACCGTACTGATTTTTATAAACAAAGCGGCGTAGCAGGTGATATTTTCAGCTTAAAGTTTAAACATATCGCCATTAATAATATCGACCTGCAAAGATTTTTGCGCGACCAGAAGCTGTATGCCGGGACAATGGACATCACCAACCCGGATGTTGACATATACACCAACAATGCTTTTAAGGGTAAAAAAAACACAAAAATTGGCAAAGACCCTCAGCAGGCCCTGCAAAAAATTGCGCTTGATATGAAGCTGAAACGGTTGAACATTAAAAATGCAAACATCGATTATTCTGAAACAGATGCTACAACAGGCGCCACCGGGCAAATAGTATTTACCCATACCAATGGCTATATTTTAAATGTGACCAACGAAGCTGCGGCAAAAAGGCTCAATCCATATATGATAGCCCGCATCAATACCACGTTTATGGATGCAGCGCCGTTGCAGGTAAATTTTAAATTCAACTTAACGGCCAAAGACGGTGCCTTCAATTATTCCGGTGAACTTGGCGCTTTCGATGGTAAAATATTGGATAAGCTTGTAAAACCGTTAGCTATGGTGCATGTGGTTTCGGCGGATGTAGATAAACTTATTTTTAATGTAGACGCTAGTAATTACAGCGGCAAGGGCAGCCTGGAGTTTTACTACAAAAATTTAAATATCCAATTACTAAAAAAAGTTAATGGTAAAACTGAACTGCAAAAACAGGGCCTGATCTCAATGCTGGCCAATAATTTGATCATAGAAAGCAATAACCCGGATAAAAAAGGCGTTTTCAGGCCAGGGCCGATTGACCTGCAGCGCGACCCGTCAACATCGTTTTTTAGCTTTTTGTACAAAGGATTACTTGATGGATTAAAGCCAAGTGTTGGCTATGATAAAAAAACCGAGGGCAAAGTGACTAATGCAATAGTAAAAGTTAGTAATTTGGTTGACAAGTTTAATACGTTTAAAGAAAACCGGAAACAGCGACGGGAAGAACGTAAAAAAGAACGCCAGGCAAAAAAAGACTCGATAAAACAAAGCAAGCTAATTAAAGAAAATTAATGGTCCTGAAATTTTTAAAGCATAAGTGGCAAAGGGTAACCGCCTGGGTCCTGCTGATACTTACCGCATTAGTTTTGATCCTGGCATTCTTTGTTAACCTGTACTGGTCGCCAATATTAGCTTCGAAGGTTAAAGAGGTTGTTTTAAAAAGCAGCGATAGTTTATATACCGTTAATTTTTCATCTGCCGAGCTGCACATACTCAGGGGCACTATAGTTATTTTTAATATTACCCTAAAGCCGGACACCGCTGTTTATAACCGGCGAAATAAACAACACCTGGCACCCAATAATTTAGTGGAGCTGCATGTAAAGCGCCTTACTTTATCGCACATCCACCCTTTTAAGCTATACTTTCAGCGCAGATTGGAAATCGGCGAAATAGCGGTAGATGAACCTGTAATAAATGTAAGTTACCAGCTAAACCATACACGTGATACGGTATTAAAGCAAAATAAAACTGCATGGCAAAAAATTTCAAAAAGCCTTCATTCCATTCATATCGGTACTATTTTACTGGGTGATGTTAAATTGATGTATAAGGACTACTCCGGCAATAAATTAGCAATTTCGGAATTAAAGGAAATGAACTTGAGTGCCAATGACCTGCTCATTGATTCAGCCACCCAAACTGACAGGTCGAGAATGCTTTACTGTAAAGAAATTATTGCTGAATTGAACAACTACACGGCCAATTCGGCAAACAGCTTGTACACTTATAAGTTTAACCATCTTAAATTATCAACCCTTACATCCCAGCTGAATATTGAAGGCCTATCTTTAAGGCCTGTTAACACTGGAGAATTCTTTCACAAAAGTAACCGCGACAGATTCACCCTGCGGGTCGATTCGATACAGTTAAACCACTTTGATTTTTTAAATTATCATAAATATCGCATAATCAGCGCATCAAACCTCATTTTAACCCGGGGGTCCGTTGAAATATTTGGCAACCCCAATCATTTCCAGGATGGCACAGACAAAATAAAGAGTTATCCCAGTGTCGGCCTTTCTAAAATAAACGCCGATATGAAGATAGACACAGCGTTGGTGCGGCATATCGACGTATTGTACAGCGAATACAACAAGAAGTCGGATAAAACAGGCACCATATCTTTTAACAATACAAACGGGCGGTTTTTAAATATAACTACCAACCAGGCCGCTTTACAAAAAAACAATATCAGTGCGGTGCAGCTTACCAGTTATTTTATGAACCGGGGCAGGCTTAACCTGGAGGCTGCCTTTAATTTGACTGATAAAAGCAACACCTTTACTTATAAAGGGGCGCTGGGGGTTATGGACCTAAAAACGGTAAATACTGCTACTATGCCGTTGAGTATGGTTAAGATAACCTCGGGAACATTAAAGGAATTGAGCTTTGATATTAAAGCCGACGGAACAAAATCACACGGCAAAGTTCTTGTGTTATACAATGACCTGAAGGTAGTTATACTGAAAGAAGACACCGTTTTTGATAATTTAAAACGCAGGCCTATCGAATCACTATACGCAAATTTGTTTATCCTTAAACATAACAATCCCGATGTAGCAAGTGGTATGCCCCGGTCGTTTTATGTTAATGGTATACGGGAGCCCAAAACCCCGTTTTTTAAATTTATGTGGCAAACCCTGCTTAGCGGAATAAAACCTGCCATTGGTTTAGATAAAAAAACCGAAGATACTATCGTAGCCATGAAGAGTAATAAGGCTATAAAAAAACAAAACCGCAAAATAAAAAAAGAAAAAAGGATAAAGCGGCGTGAAGCAAGAAGGGAAAAACGTGTTGAAAGGAAGTTGCTTAAAAATGAGCCTTAAGTCCGAAGTCAGGAGGGAAGAAAATCTAAATGTTCATTTTAACCTTTTAATTTTCTGGTGCTGGCATACCATAGCATGCACACCAACCAGCAAAAGATAATCATGTTCAGGCTTTGAGAAAAATTTATCTAAATTTGTATAAAACTGTTGGGTAAAATCCCTCAAAAATGTCATGACAACTTTAACCATACAAATACCAGATAAAGACAGGGACTTGTTTGAGAAACTTGCGAAAAGGCTTAATGTTAAAATCATTAACGTGGTTGAAGCAGATGCGCAACCAAATAGCACTACAAAAAAGGCTATTGCCGATGCCCGGTCGGGAAAGACCAAAAAGATCGAAAACCTTGATGTATTCTTCAAAAGCCTTTAATGTACATTTTAAGTTTCACCAATAGGTTTGAAAAAGATTTAAAGCTGATCAAGAAGCGATCTTTAAAAGACCTTAGCCTTATTCATGATTTTCTCAAAAACGAATTGGCAATAAAAGGTGCAACTGGCCTTCCTTCAAAATTTCACGCTCATAAATTATCCGGTAATTATAAAGACAATTGGGAATGCCATGTTAAGGGGGATTTATTGATTATATGGATCGCAATTACCGCAGAAAACGAAATCATATTGGTAAGGGCAGGCAGTCATTCGGATCTTTTCTGAGGGACAGGATTACCTACTGCCAAAGTAAACAGAGGGCCATTCTTATAAACTGACACTCGCTAAACAGTGTCAATATATTAATAGTTAATTTTGCTACAGATAAAAATTCCAACATGTCTATAACTACGGAAAACGAAATAATTGGGATGCAGCGGGCCAGTGATGCTGTAGCTATCACGCTTAAAAAGATGCGGGAGTATGCTAAACCGGGTATTTCCACAAAGGAACTTGACGAATACGGCGGCGAATTGCTGGCGACTTTTGGCGCATTTTCTGCACCTGCATTAACCTACCAGTTCCCGGGATATACTTGTATAAGCATTAATGGCGAGGTAGCGCACGGCATGCCATCGGCCGGTAAAATCCTTAAAGACGGCGACCTGGTAAATATCGACGTATCGGCAGAATTAAATGGTTACTGGGCCGATAACGGTGGATCCTTTGTGTTAGGACAGGACATCTACGGCCATGGCAAACTGGTAGAAACATCAAAAGAGATATTAAAAAAAGCCATCAGCAACGTTAAGGGTGGTGTCAGGATATCGGAGATCGGCAAATTGATAGAAACTGAAGCAAAAAAAGCCGGCTACACGGTAATCAAAAACCTCACTGGGCATGGTGTTGGCCGCAGTTTGCACGAGGAGCCCCATGAGATTGCCAATTACTACGACAGGTATAATACCGAACGTTTTAAAAAGAATTCGGTAGTAGCGATAGAGACATTCATTTCAACACGGTCGACCATTGCCGAAACACAAGCCGACGGCTGGACGCTAACTGGCAATAAAGGTGGTTTTGTTGCGCAGCACGAGCACACCATTATGGTAACCAGTGCTGAGCCGATGATTTTTACAGCGGGGAATAGGATTTGGGATTGATGCTTTAAATAATCTCAAAACCAAATGTGCTAAACAAAAGGCTCGAGAATTTTTTGATTAATATCACCCTGACCAGCTCCGCAGAGCCCCGTTGGAGAGTCGAGTAGGCAAGGGCATTTCAGCCCAAGCCTCTCACAGGTAGGGTCGAGGACTGGCGCACCGATCTACACTATTTGTTTGTTAATAATTGTTTATTTATGTTTCCAGTCCCCGCCGCGTCAAACGCAGCGTGCGCATTTAACGCACTGCGCTTACCTAATGACTTCTCATCAAGGCTTATAGCCTATCATGTCGGGGCCACTTTCCTTACGGATACTTTAAAGTCGTCGTATATTTTATACATACCATAAAGTTCCTTCGTACTCCATCGCGTCCAACCGAAACCCTGTCTTCCCTTGGCTCTCATTAAGTGCCGGCGGATCTTCTTGGTTAACCAATCTTTTACATATCCAAAGGTTTTAGCGGAATGCCCTATCTTGAAATAGTTCACCCAGCCTCTCAATATTGGATTTATCAAGTCCCTTACCCTTGTTAGCGGTTCAGAGTTATGCCTCCTGAATACATCTTTGATTTTCTCCAGCACTTTTGTCCTTGCCTCCATTTTGGGTTGATAGTTTACCCGCCATTTCTTAGTCTTCGTCCATAGTCGCCTAAAGTCGAAGCCCAGAAAGCTGAAGCTTTCTCCCTTGGTCAAGTCCAGTTGTTTGGTCTTTTCTTCATTAATGTGTACCTGCAATTTGTCCAGTTCTTCCCTTAGCCTTTTGTTTACCCCTTTCCACAGCCAGTCCCACTTTGGGTGTCCGTCTACTAAGATCACGGCATCATCAGCGTAACGGGCGTATTCCAGATGGATGTATTTCCCTTCACGGGTTGCTTCTTTCGCCTTTTCGAGCATTTTATCTACTTCATTGAGGTAGATATTGCTTAATAAGGGTGAAAGCACTGAACCTTGTGGGACACCCTCTTTGCCTCCTGCTTTTAGCATTTGCTTTAACAGTCGCATAAGCTGGTCATCTGCAATCCGTTCTGCTACCTTACCCAGTAGAATGTGATGCTTCACTGTATCAAAATATGCACGCAGGTCTAAATCGATTACCCTTGTCTTTTCTTTAACCACAGCTTCGGCAACCCGTTCTACCGCCTGATGGGCTGTTCGTTTTGGGCGGTATCCGTAAGAACCATCCTGAAAGTCTGTCTCAAATATCGGTTCCATAATCAGCTTAACTGCTCCCTGTACCACCCGGTCTTTGATTGTGGCGATACCGAGCTTACGGGTTTTACCGTTTGCTTTTGGTATTTCCTTGATCCTGTTCCTTGATGGCTGGTAAGAGCCTTCGATCAGTTCTTGTCGTATGTCCGTTAGAAAGCTTTCCACCCCTGATTGTTCGATATCATCAAAGGTCATCCCATCTATTCCCGGTGCTCCGTTGTTCCTTTTGACCATCTGATATGATTCTTCCAGTGTGTTTTGCTTGCATACGTGTACATACATACCCCAGAAGCGGTGGGCTTTATCAGCCTTCGCCTTGATGTATATCTTCCTCCTCAGTTCCTGCATTGTAATGGACGTTTTTATCATTTTCGTCTTTGCCTCTCGTTTTTGTTAGAAGAATTACCATTAGTAAGGAGACTTCGCTCCATTCCCATTACGGAACTTCCTTGCTACTATTCTCCTGTCCGACTCCCTCTCATCTTCAGTTCATTTCCTTCTTCAGTTATAGAACTTGTCTTGCTCCGGGCATTTCTGCCTGGGATGAGGAGGGTCTCTCCAGTTGCGTAACTTATCCTTGTTATCATGCTGCTGCTACCACCCCGCCAATGTGTTTTTCCGTCTCAGCCAGTTTCGGAAAAACATGCTGCCTTCGCTATTCGGTTATTAGCTCGGCCTTTTGGTTTTGATCACTTTCGAGGCTACTTCTGCATTCATTTTCATTGCGGCCTGATAACTTGCATAACCTGCTGTACAGGTTACTTTTCAATGAGCTTCATGAATTTCATTTCTTCCACCCATGTCATTTAGCTACAGCGCTTTGACTTTTACGCTGATGGGACTTGCACCCATTGGATATGTCCACCTTTGCTGGACGCACAACCGTACGTGAAGCTCTCGCTTCATACGGCTCTTGTTATCCAATCAATATATTATTCCTAATCGCCAGTGATAGAACATCTTTGCATGTTGAGCCTGTATTGCCTTATACTTGACATAAACCGACTTCTTTGTTCGTAGCTTGTATTTATTCTTCAGCCACTTGCGTATCAGTTCATTCAGGTATTGGAAGACTTCTAATGCTTCATGTCTATTGAACCTGGTGTAGTAATTAACCCATCCTCGTATTTTGGGATTTAAGTCTGCCGCAAACGATTCTAATACCCGTTCGCTCCACCTTGGTTTGAATATGCTTCTGATCCCTTCCCTGATGCTTGTCTTTGCTGTTTGACTGATTGCTCATCCGAATACCTGAAATACACCTTTTCTGCCAAACTTGTCTTGCATTGCCCGGAGGTGAAAGCTGTAACCTAAGAATGTGAAGCTTTCGTGTTCATGTTCACCTTTTCTCTGGTAGTTCTTACAGTATACTATTTTTGTCTTTTCCGGGTGCAGCGTTAATTCTGCAATCCTCATCCTTTCCCTTAGTCGCTTAAGTAACTGTTCGGCTTCCTCCTTACTGCTGCAGTGTATGACTACGTCATCGGCATAACGTTCGAATGGGTTTCCCGGATTTTCTTTGTCCATCCACTTGTCGAACGCATGGTGCAGGTACAGATTGGCCAGTAACGGACTAATTACGCCGCCTTGCGGGGTGCCTTTTGTTCTTGCTACTATGCTTCCGTCTTCCTGCTCAACTCCTGCCTTTAACCATCTTTCTGCATAAAGTAATACAAACTTTTCCTTCGTGTGATGTCCCAATAACTGCATCAGCATGTCATGGTTGATGTTATCAAAGAACCCTTTTATGTCCACGTCCACCACCCATCCATATTTAATACAGTTTTCATGGCATTGGGTTAACGCATCATGCGCACTCTTGCCCGGCCTGTATCCAAATGTACTGGGATGAAAGATGTTTTCCATCATGGGTTCCAGATAGTCTTTTACTACTCCCTGTGCAATACGGTCGCTCACCGTTGGAATGCCCAATGGTCTCAACCCTCCTTGTTTCTTGGGTATAAATACGGTGCGTACAGCTGGTGGGAAATAGCTGCCCGACGTCATGCGATTCCAGATTTTGTACAGGTTACTGTTCCGTTTTGCATTGAACATTTCTATGCTTTCACGGTCATTTCCTGCACCTCCCTGCTTCGCAATCACTTTCAGATAACTCTCCCATACCATCCGTTTGCTTACCGGTAATGATTTTGCCATTTTCTTTCTTAATCATCCCCCATTTATCATGGGGTTGTTACTAAATACTTTGACTGGATAACCTGAACTCTTCGCTCCTTTCCGCTTTCACGGTCTATCGTCACTACTACAGTCCAGTCCGCCACTCCGTTGCGCTTCGGCTCCCTTCGGGTTACCTTGTTGCTTTTATCTGGCAACTCATCACAACGGCAGCTTCTCACGTTCCATATAAAAGCCTGTGTAAAGCTCCTGCCGCCTTAATGCCGGTTGACCCGTAACCAGTATGCCAGTTTTTCCGTTACGGTCTGTCCTATCGGTGCAGGGACTCCAATAGTTTCGTCAACAAGTTGTCTTTTCGACATGTCATCAACGGTTCACTTACGTTCAGCTTCTTTACACTTACCTGATATCGTCTTTACGATACCTTTTCTCTAAACGTTCAGCACCATACCTTTTGGATACAGCACCTTTAGACGGTTTACACACTCCAACTGGGTGGCGTATGTGAAGGGCCTACCTTCATCTTTTATACAACATTGAAAAGAACTATCCTTTCTTTTCATTCGTGACACACCCCTGCGAGGACAGAAGAAAATCTAAAAAATCTAAATGTCATTTTCCCCTTTTTATAGAACTGATCCTGTACAATCCAAAACCGCACAGCCTCACGTCCGGTTTTGTTACAATACTTTTTTCAAATATTATATAATTCTCTATATGTCAATACATTAGTAATTTGGAACAGCTATTGAGGCTTTGATTTACGTGAACCCATATACATTTCATATCAACCTATTTGATCTGGCCTTCCTGGGCACGATATTTATCGGGCTAACTTTTGCCCTACAGTTAGGTTTCACCAAAAGAATCAACCAAACCGCCAACCGCTTTCTTGCCCTCGCCCTCTTAACCGTCGTTTTGCGAATGGTGTGGATATTGGGTATCGACATCCGGTTGGCCGCTCTCTTTCCGCACTGGACCTGGTTGCCGCTGCAATTTTCGCTGGCAATTGGGCCACTCATCTATTTTTATGTGCTTAAAACAACCCGGCCGGAATATAAATTCCGCGTGAAGGATTTGCTGCATTTCAGCCCCTTGTTGCTGCAACAGGGCGTCCTTTTACTTGAGATTAAGGAGAGCATAAGAACAGGCGCAGCTACGTATGATACGCTGATCTTTAAGCAGCTGAACCCGCTATTGCAACTGGCTGCGTTTATTTCGGTCAGCACCTACTTGTATTGGTCTTTCAGGCTAATTGAGCGCTTTTATCAGCGGCTGAAATTTAATAATGTAAGAGACCGGTACCGCTACGAATTGCGGTGGCTGTATCGCTTGCTGATGGGTTTAGGCTTGTTATGGCTATTGTGGATACCTTATACCGCAGTGGATTATTTTTATTACCATTACCAGTTGGGCACACATGCTTATTATCCTTTGTATATCCTTTTAGCAATAATCTTCATCCGAATTGCAATCGTGTCCTTTTTAAGGCCGGAGGTTGAAGTGGCGGTCCATGCGCCTTTTGTTTCCAGGCCGTTGCAACCTGCGGAACTTAAGCAAAAAGGTACCTGGCTGAGAAAAGTCGTTAAAGAAAACTGTTATTACCAGGACCCGGAATTAAGCTTAGGCTCACTTGCTGAAAAACTTGGCTTGACTACCCATGAATTATCCCAGATCGTCAACACAGCACTCAAAAAAAGTTTCAATGAATTTATCAATGAATATCGCGTGGCGGAGGTGATCAAAAGAATGCAGGACCCGGCTTACAACAGGATAACGCTGCTGGGTATTGCCTATGATTCCGGGTTCAATTCGAAAAGTACCTTTAACCTCATTTTTAAAAAAATAACTGGCAAAACTCCGGCGGAATATAAAACTGAACTGAGAAAAGAGTTCCTATCTTATAATTTAGGACGTCATTCGCAGTTTGCAGCGGTAATTTCGAATTATGAAACCAACACAAAGTGGTCTCATGAGAAATTAAATCGCAATTTTATGTTTAGAAATTATTTAAAAATCGCATGGCGCAACATTGCCAGGAACAAGGCGCATTCGTTTATCAACATTTCGGGCCTGGCCGTGGGTATCGCTTGCAGCCTGCTTATTTTGCTATGGGTGCAAAATGAACTGGATATGGATGCGTGGCATAAAAATGGCCCACGGATATACGATGTTTATGAACGCACCCACGTAGATCATAAGGATGAGGCCTCTTACGGCACGCCGGCGCTTATTGCCGGCGAAGTGAAAAAGGTTATCCCCGACGTGCAATATGCCACCCAGATGGCCTGGACAGAGCCGCACAATTTCAGGGTGGGGGAAAAAGCGCTGAAGCTCACCGGCAGTTTTGCCAGCGCCGATTATTTTAAAATGTTCGACACCAAACTTTTAGAGGGAAATGCGCAAAATGCATTAAATACGTTGTCCGGCGTCGCCATTTCGCATAATATGGCCAATCAGTTTTTTGGAAGCCCCGAAGCAGCGATAGGCAAAAACATTTTGTTGGAGAATACGATAAACCTTACAGTATCGGCTGTATTTGAGGACCTCCCCAACATTACTTCCACCCGGTTCGATTACCTCCTCAACTGGCAAAAATTTTTCGATGAGAATGATTGGGCAAAGGACTGGGGAAATGCAGGCCCGCTCACCTTTATTATGCTGCGGCCCGGCGCCGATCCTGTGCTGGTGGGTAAAAAGATCGCTCATTTCCTGGATACCTATACCAAACCGCAAAGCAGGGGCTTAACCCCCGAGTTGGCCTTACAGCCGTATAATGACATGTACCTCCATGGTAATTTCACAAATGGTGAAATTGATGGCGGCCGCAGTGGTTATGTGCACCTGTTCAGCATCGTAGCACTGTTTATCTTGCTGATTGCCTGCATCAATTTCATGAACCTGAGCACCGCGCGGTCGGTTAAGCGGGCGCGCGAAATTGGAGTGCGTAAGGTTGTGGGCGCCGAGCGGTCGGTTTTAATAAAGCAATTTATAGGCGAATCGATGCTGGTCACGCTGATAGCGGTGGGCATTGCCGTTTTACTGCTTGTAATATTGCTGCCCACCTTTAACCATGTAACACAAAAGCAGATCGGACTTCCATTTAACCGGGCTGTATTCTGGCTGGGGCTGGCCATCATCACATTAGTTACCGGTTTGGTTTCGGGCAGCTATCCGGCCTTATTCCTGTCATCATTTAACCCGGTGAAGGTCTTAAAAGGGACGCTGAAACTCGGCTCGGGCGTGACACTATTCCGCAAGGGCCTCGTGGTTTTTCAATTTGTGTTGTCCATAGCCTTGATCATCGGAACGATCGTCGTTTCCAAACAGGTAAATTATATCCAAACCAAAAATTTAGGATATGACCGTGAAAACCTGGTTTACGTGCCGCTTGACGGCGACCTGATTTCAAAATATGAAGTTTTTAAGCAAGAGGTGATGCGGCTTCCGGGCATACAGTCGGTAAGCCGTATCAGCTTCGACCCTACCAATATCGAGAATGGCACACGCGGTGTCGAATGGACAGGCAAGGACCCTAACGGCAATATTATGTTTACGAATACCTCGGTTGGGTACGACTTCGTGCGGTCCATGAAACTGGCCCTTGTCGCAGGCAGGGATTATTCAAAAGACTTTTCGACCGATTCCACAGGATACTTGATCAACGAAGCAGCGCTTGCCGTGATCGGCTATAAAAACCCTATCGGTCAGCCACTAACCTTTTGGGGTAAAAAAGGGACGATCATCGGCGTATTAAAAGATTTTCATTTCAACTCCCTTCACGAACAGATAAAACCGATCGTTATCCGCTTTGGCGAAAAAGAGGGTTATGGCAACGTGGTGGTCCGTACGCAGCCGGGCCAAACAAAACAGGCGCTGGCCAGCCTTCAAAAGATTTACAAGGAACTGAACCCCAACTTCGCGTTTGATTATAGCTTCTCTGATACAGAGTACCAGGCGCTTTACCAGAATGAGCAGGTGGTAGGCAAGCTATCCGACGGTTTTGCCTTCCTGGCTATATTTATTTCGTGCCTCGGCTTGCTGGGCCTGGCTATGTTTACCGTTGAACAACGGTTTAAGGAGATCGGCATCCGCAAGGTGCTCGGGGCCAGCGTTGCATCGCTGTTTGCTTCATTATCCAAAGAATTTATTTTGCTGGTGCTCATTGCGATGTTGATCGCAGCACCGCTATCTTACCTGGCGATGACTAAATGGATGGAGAACTATCAATATAAAACAGATATCTCCTGGTGGGTATTTGCGTTGTCAGCGCTGATAGCGATCACTATCACATTGATAACGATAAGTTTTCAAACCGTAAAAGCCGCATTAGCGAACCCGGTAAAGAGCCTTAGAAGTGAGTAAGCAGTTTGCAGTAAAAAAAGGTGAAAGGAGAAAGGTTAAAGGTGAAGGGTAAAATTAGCCGGTAAACACTAATCACCAAAAAGAACTTAGATCCATAAACGTGCGATCTGAGATTTAGTTGAAACACTGTGTGGTGCGTTCCGGGGTGAGACACGGAGCGCATTTTTTATATCCGGAAAGGCATAACTTTTTTGGCTTAAATGCGCCATATGATCTTCGTCCCACCAAAATTGATGATGGGCTGTTAATAAAGAAAACCCCAACTAAATTGTAAATATCTCCCCTTCCATGCAACACTTTGCAAATCCATAGCATCTTATCAATAAAACAATCATCATGAAAAAAATAGTTAATACCATTTTTGCGGCAGTGTTAGTAGTTGCGGCAACTTTAACAGCATCGGCACAGTCTGAACAAAGCAGGCAGGTTTCGGGATTTAACGGCATAGCGTCGTCGGGGCCGTTTGATGTACATGTAAATATCAACGGTACCGAAAGTTTAAAGATCCGTGCCAACCAGGATATCATCAACAACATAGAAACAGTAGTTGAAGACGGCAAACTGAAGATAAAGTTTAAACATGAACACGAATGGGACAACAATGACCATAACGACAAAATTGATGTTTATGTTACCGCCAAATCATTATCATCGCTGGCCAACGCAGGTTCAGGCTCAATTAAAGTTGAGGGTGCTGTTAGCGGCAGTGATGTAGCTATCGTGCTAAGCGGCTCCGGCGACATCGAATCATCCGTTAAATCGGGCAATCTGCATGCCAACATCAGCGGGTCAGGTTCTATCAAGATAAAAGGCACTGCTGATGAAGCTAAAGTTTCTATAGCAGGTTCAGGTGAGTTGAATGGCAAGGGGCTAAAAACCAATTCGGCATCGGTAACCATAGCCGGTTCTGGCAATGCCTATTTTAACGCCGATAAAACTGTTTCGGCCAATATCGTTGGTTCCGGAAACGTAGTTTACTCCGGCAACGCCACCATTAGCAGCAGCAGGACTGTTGGCTCGGGAAGCGTTAGCAAAGCTGATTAAATAGTTTGCAGTTTCCAGTGGGCAGTTTGCAGTAGTGGTTTACCCTGCAGCAAATTGCCCATTGATTAGCCTACAGTTTCAAGTGGGCTGTTTGCAGTAATATTTTCAAGGAAACCGCTTTTAAAAATCTTGTCAATAAAAGCACACCCATGCTTCAGAGAGCAACCACAAGGGTTTGCCCCTACAGATGATCTCCATTTATAACAATCATAACATCACTATGATCCGCCTGTCTTTATCAAAAAAATGACCCGTAGGGGCGATCCCTCGTGGTCGCCCTTGGTGGACAATCTTTTGCGACCAGCAAACTGCCCACTGAAAACTGCAAACGCCACTATTGCAATATCAGTTTTAAATTGATCCCGAAATTGGTAAATGCGGTGTTAAATGTTTGGGATGTGTATGGCCGGGTGATGTTTGAATCGTAAAACAAATTGAGGGTAAACTGCTTGTTTATCAGGTAATCGATAGAAGGCCGCACGGTAATATTCTGCGCGCCGGATGATATCTGTGCTTCTTGCACAAATGCCTGGTAAATAAGCATTTTTGTATCCTGCAATGAGAAATCTATCTTAAAGTTAACGTCTTTTTTATTTGTGGATCCGCTGAACCATCCGAAAGGCCACACAAAATTTTTATCGTGATAGCCCCACCCTACCACTATTGCCGATTGGTTTTGCTGGGCCAGCTGGCTATTTAATACGCTAAGGCTTAATGACCGGCTCTGCCTGTATTCAAGCGTGGCTGTCATACTATTTTTAAAACGTGCATCAATGCCTATCAATGGCACAAACTGTTCGAGGATGGTTACCTGCGAAAACTGGTAAAGTGGTAAAAAATCGTTATTGGCATCCCTTGAGCTCACTGCGCCGTTAGTTTGAGCGTATTGCAGCAATGTGCTGTAACCGCTTACGTTGTACGATGATCTGTAACCATTTTTAATATCAAACGAATCGAAAACATCGCTAAAAAACGGAATATGGCTTAACCCGCTGTAGCTTATATTCCAGTTCGGAATAGGGATATTTGGAAACTGGCTTAGCCCCGAATTTGCAGCGCTCTTACCGGTATAAGCCGCCAGGAATGCCGGCACCAATACGTTCTGCGACGCAGCGCTGTAACCATCGGCATAACCATCAACAACCGGCCCAATGGAGTTCGGGTTTTGTTTTCCAAGCCTTTGCGAGATAATTGGTAAGTCTTCTTCAAACTTTTGAAAGAGCGGTGAATAGTTGTCTATCCCTGATATTTTTGAAAAGGCCGTAGCAAGAGACATATACGAAATGCTATAATCGCCGGTGGTTACCGGGTTATAACTTTCAATATTGCTCGATCCGTCTATCGATTTAAAATTGGTTTGATAAGTATGATCCTGTGTTTTATAAGCACTCAATTCTATCCGCAGGTCTTTAATAGGTTCAATAGTACTCTTGAAACGCAAATCGAGATTATACGTGGTTACATAAAGCTGATTTTGAAGCGTATCGGTACTTATCCAGCCATGTTCAAGCGCTGTTTGCCTGATATCTGCCTGGCTCCCTAATAAAAACCCGATACCCGGAGCGCCATAATTTAAGTCTTCGCCCGCAAAGTTGGATGACGGCAAGTACCCCGGTATAAATGTACCATCGGTGCGGGTATAAGTGCCACTAATGTTTTTAACACTGGTTAACAAGCCGATAAAGAATTTTGTCCATGGGTCGCCACCTGAAGTTTTTGCTTTTTTTATGAAAGAGAACTTATTATAAAAAGCATCAAGGTTAAGCGATGGCACGATCTGGATCGTCCGTGAATTATTAATGCTGTTACCTACGTTAAATTGCGGGTCGGTGATAGAAAATAAAGGCTCAGCCTGCCAGTTAAAATGGGTGCTGTAGCTGGTTATTAAAGTCACCCAGTCCATCTGCGGTATTTTATTGATGGGTACCGTATAATGAAAATTTATCTGATGGTTATAGTTGGTAGTACGACCAAGGCTTAACACATTTCGCCACAGTGTATCTAATTTTAAACCATCGAGCCTGCCGTAAGGCTCATCCACTGTTGAAAGGTTAGTGGCATCGATATCCATAGAAAACGACTTCGTAAGATTCCAACCCAAACCATAAACCCTCGTGATATTAAAGGTTTTATTAAATGTGGTAGGTATGGGTACTACATCTGTCGGGTCATTATTTCGCGGGGTCGTTTCTGAATAAAACCGGTCAAAACTTATGCTGTAATTTAACCTCGTCGGCCACAAGTTGTAATTTATATCCCGCAGTAAGGCAAGCGTATTGCTCTTGATTACCTTGGCTAACGGGCTGTTATATTTCGGTGTATTGGTATAATTATAAGCCAAAGCCACATGGTACGTTTTTTCAAGATCGTTTAACGTGGTGAAATCATGGTGTTCATATTCGCTATAAGCAACGGTAGCATTCCAGTTTTCAAGATCCCATACATGGTTTGGCGCCTTTTGATCGGTTTTTGCTTTGTGCACATTAGTAAAGTTCACACTCTTGCGTGAGGTATAGCTTTCAGCGGCATTTTTAATAGAGTCGCGCACAGTTTGGTTAGGTGCGGCATTAAGCTTGTCTTTTAACAAAATATCGCCGGAAGCCGGATCGTATTGCGGCATACTTACTGTGTTGGATACATTTACATAAGCCGGGATATGTACGCCGCTTTTATCAGGGAAAAATTTTCCAAGTTCGGCATTGGCGGCTATATTGTAGCCGGTTACATTATCAAGGCTACGATCTTCCATCCGCGAATCCAGCGTTCCAAAACCGGCGCTTGTATGTGTTCCGGATATAGTTATATCAGCAAAGTCAGCCAATTTGGCGTTCAACTTTCCGATAGCGGCCCAGCCTCCCTGCTCATTAAAATTTGTTAAGCGCAGTTCGTCAAACCAAAGTGTGCCGGTTTTTGGAAGGCCGTCATCAGTACCGGCTGTGGCCGGCGTCCTTAACGGGTTTCGCATACCCAGCATAACCGTTGTAACCTGTCCCAGGTCGGGCTCACCAACAATGGTAATTTTGTTATGCCCGTCGGTAACTGTAAATGGCATAGTTAACGGCCATGGTTGTCCGTTAAACTTCGCATTATCGCGGGCAAGCTTTGCATTGGTTAATAATGAAAGCTGCAGGTCAAGCTCATTTGAAGCAGGCCATATTAAATTCGGATCAGAAGTACCAGGCTGGGTAATTTGCATTGGTATTTCATACTCATAGTAGTTACTTACATAATCGGCGCCAAGGCGAATAAAAGCGCTTATATCGTTGTTCCTTAAAGTAGCGCCTTCAGCATGTATAAACATCTGCAGGTTCTTATATTGGCGCAGGTCATTATTGAACAGCCTGAACGCCGATCTCGAGTAGCCATCAGTCAGGTTTGTTACCACCATCGATAACGACTGCTCATTTAGCTTTGTAGTAGCCTGCAGGTTGCTGTAATCTGTTTGGCGCTGTATGCCCGGCGGGATAACGTAAGGTATTGGGGTACGGCTGCCATTTTCAACAAGATTTACAGTTTCAACGTCAATAGTCGAGTTATCAAGCGGCGGGTTAATAAGCGATGGGTCTGCAATTACATTGGCAGGATTATTTTCGGTATTAAAGGCCCGCCACTCACCGCGTACCAATTGCAGGGTAGCAAAACGGAGTATTGCGGTATCGGCAAAGTTTGTCATGTACATCCGCATGTAACGGATAGATTTAAAATCCTGGATACCTCCCACCGTAGATGTAGGGGCGTTAATAGGCACCCTGAACTGGTACCACGATACCGAAGTTGTAGTACCGTTGGCCAATTTAACCTGCGATGTAACCTTATCGGTAACAAAGCCCTGCCCTACTACCAAACTCTGCGGTGTAATGGGCACCATATATTCAAAGTATTCATCGTCCTGGTCCATGTTATTATCATGGTTAACATCCTCACCATCAGGTATCGATGTAGAAGCCGATGTTTGCAGGCCAAGCAGCGCTAATGATTGCTGGCTTGTAGGCGAGTTGCCTTCAGTACCATTGTACCTGCTGTAACGTTCCAGTATCCCGGCATTCGCTTTATCAAGCTGTGGGCCCTGGTAATACTGGTAATCATCTGATGCAGGGTCGGCTGCGAAATTATTGGCCGCAGTTGCGTTTACCTGGCCTTTTACCGCCGTTACAATGCTTGCAAATTTTACGCGCTCGTCGGCATCGCTCAGGCCATCCAACCCAACATCCTGCAGCGCACGCGAGGCCGGGTTACTGTCAAATGAGTTTACAACGGGCTGAATGCTGGATACCTTACCCCATACCGTTTCTGTTATCCCATTGTTACTGCCATCAACCGGCAATGCATTTTCCGAACTTTTCTGCCCGTCTTTTAATATATCTTCGGATATATTTCCAAGGTCAAAATAAAGATTACCACCTACGGAGTTAGGTTTATAAATAAAAGGATCAAGCAGCCAAAACTCGATATATTGTACGTTCAGGTCCTCGAAATCATTTGAATTAAGCCCCCTGAAAATACCCCCCCACCTGCTTTTTGGGTTTTGAAGTGTACCATCTGCATTAAGCCCTGTTGTTGTAAAGTTATATGGCCCGCGTATAGTTGGATAAAAAGCCATATCAAAGGTAGCGATAGGTAAAGGTTGCCCTGTTGGCGATTGCTGTAAGGGAAACACCTCGGTTTGCAATACCTGTCTTACATAATGATTTGATAGTTCCGTTCGGCTTACAGGAATGGTTGAGCCTGTGTAAAATATCGGGTCGATAGTGTAAAATGCCAGGCGGGCGCGGTTGTAGCCATAACTGAGGTCATTAAAATTCTGCGACTCCCTGAACAATTGGGGTGTGCCTGAAATTTGCCAGCCAATAAAGCTGTTTACCTGTATCACCGACTGGGCGTTCTCGAAGTCATCAAGATAAGCCGTCCCATTTTTTGAGCCGGCGAAATTAAGGGCCGCCGGGCTGCCGGGTATCAGTTGCGCAAACTCGCCGCTAAAATTTAAAGATGAAGGTACTTTAGTGTGAATAAGCGGTATTTTATCAACCAGCCTGGTAAGCAGCCTTGACGTAGAATTGTAATTAACATCAAAACCAGCCATCGTATTTGAAATTGATTCCTGGCCGATGACCTCGTTCTGGGTTATTGGCTGCTCTGTTAAATGCATTAAAGTGGCCCCCAATGAAAGGTTATCATTTACCTTATAATCAAGCCTTGCGCCGAATAATGATTTTTGCTGCACGCCAAACAGTTCGTTATTTTCAACTTTTACTGTAATTGGCTGGCCTGATGAAAGCAGTGCCTGGTTAAGTATACGTATCTGGCCCGCACTATAGTCTATTGTATAATCTGTCCCCTCCGTTAATTTTAATGCCCCGGAATTTACAATTACCGATCCCTGCGGTATATTAACGGCATTTAACTGGTAAACCGACCCACCCGTTGCCGTGTAAGTACCCGATATAGTGTACCTGTTTAAGTTAGGAAAAAGTTGTTGGGCAATGGTTTGGGTCGAGTCATACAAGGGCTGATAAACATACCGGCTTGCAAGTGATTGCTCGCCGGGGAGGAATTCCTTAGCCAGGTCAGCGCCAAATGGTTCAAGCACCGGGAAAACAATGACCCCATTTTGTGAATTTATCGTTATCCCTTCCAGGTAATCAAAATAGCCATCGGGCTGTTTTTGCTGCTGCTGGTCGAGGTTATCAAGATCGGTTAATTGCAGCCAGAGCTTGCTTTTTGTATTTTGGCCCTCCTCCATTATTTCTTTATTAATACCCGATTTATCATCAAGCCGGGATATAGTCATTTTGAAATTGGTAGGGCTGATTTGGTAGGCATTTAATGAATAAACGTTTTTCATCATTAAATTCCAGGTTGGCAAATTGGTTTTTAACAATTCATTTTTTAGCAATTTCACATACAACACCTTAGGGGTTGTAGGGTTAACAGGCACATCGCTGGAGAACTCCCCTACCTGGTATTGTACACCATTATAAGTGTACTGGTACGCCACCGCCAGTACCTCATCATTATTAAGCGGGTAATTAAGTGAAATATAGCCGAGCTGTGACTGCAGCGTATATTCTTTTGTGGTTAACAGTCTGGCATATGTTAATTTGGCGTAATTGTCAGATTGGCCGGTATTTGCAAAATAAGTTGCTATCGTATTTTGCGGATCATTGGTTAACCGCGTACTTGCCGGCAGGTTTTTAAGCAATGAGTTTGACTCTTGTGGAAAACCAGGCCCCTGGAAACCAGCAGGCATGCCTGAAAAACCAGTGCCGCCACGTACAAGCTTGGTGTTGTATGGGTTGTTTTCGCCAAGATCGGTCAATGCCAGTATGTCCCTTGAACCTGTAGTGCTATTTACCCTATTGGTGGTCCAAACTTCAATTTTAGTGATATTAATGTTTGAACTGATGATAGGTATATTGGCAAGTGCTTTATTATAGTTATTGCGGAAAAACTGGGATAAAAAGAAATGTTTATTTGCATCGTAATTAGCTGCAGTAAGTTTAAATGATCCCTGCTGCGAACCGTTGGTAATAGTTATTGTTTGCGATTGCGAACGTTGCTGCGCTAAAATAGTGGTAACATCAAGTTTGCCAAATTTAAACTTGGCTTTTATGCCAAATAATGCCTGGCTACCTGTTATCAGGGTAGTTGGCAGGGTCATGCTTACTGTACCAACTTCTATTTTTTGAATTATCTCATCCGCGTGCCCGGTATAATCCAGTTTTATCTGGTTTTCAAATTGAAACTGGGCGTCGGTATTGTAATTGGTTGTAATTTTTAATTTATCACCGACGGTGCCCGTTACATTTAGCTGTATTTTTTGATCGAAGTTAAAGTTAAACTGATTACGCTGCTGGGTATTAAAAAGTGGGTTTTGATTTTGATTTAACTGACCCGACATTATTGCCTCAGCCGAACCCTGCGGGCGGATATCGATATTAGGGCCGCCAAATATCTGGTTAAATGTTTGGCTCCGGATTTTTATTTGCGGTATAAACCCCGGCTGCTGCGATTGGTATGCATAATTATCTGATAGCTGCCTGAAATATTTGCGCTCATTTTCCCTTTCCATTAATGCTAAGTATTCGGCAAAGGTTAGGTATTGAGGCGGGCGGTATAATAAATTCCCTACGCGCTCATAAAGCACGTACATGTTAGTAATAGGGTCGTATTCAATTGTACGTACCAAGCCAGGCGGGTCGATATCAAATATACCCTGTCTTAATCGCAAACTATTTGATTCAGAATTGCTGAGAGGAATCTTAATTGTAGTAGAATCGTTTTTAGCTCCTGGATGCTGTTGGCCAAATGCATTTCCTATCCCGCAACATGCAGAAATCAGTAAGAGGATTACAGCTTTGGGGGTAAATATCTTGATCAAATGCCAGGTTAAATTTATTTGTAATTATAAACTTTTTAGCGCAGATTTTATCAATTGTTCCACGGTTAAGTCGTCATTATTTTTATTTATTTCTTGCTCAATAACTTTCTCGGCGGCATTGCGCGCAAAGCCAAGCATAACCAATGCTGAAAGTGCCTCATCCTTAACGGTTTTGTTTAAAGGTGTTGCACTCAGTGTGTCCGGGCCCTCTTTGCGGAGCTTATCCTGCAGCTCCAATATAATACGTTGTGCTGATTTTGGGCCAATTCCCTTAATGCGCTGAATTAAAGAAACATTGCCCGAAATAATAGCGTTTTGTATCTCCTGCGGCGTTATGGATGAAAGCATCATACGCCCTGTATTCGGCCCTATACCCGAAATGGATATCAGGTGTAAAAACAGGCGGCGCTCGCCTTCATCAATAAAGCCATATAATGTATGTGCGTCCTCTTTTACATGCAGCCATGTAAACAGCTTGCAACGTTCGGCGTTGCCGAGCCTTGAATAGGTGTTTAATGAAATATTGATGTGATAACCCACCCCACCCGCATCGATCACTACGTAAGCGGCGCTTTTAAAAACTAATTTACCATCAATATAAGCGTACATGTTTCTTCATATTTTATTTTAGGTGAAAGGTAAAAGGTTAAAGGCGAAAGGTAAAGGGTTTTTAATAGTTTTATATTAATTTTTTGTAACCATTAAATTTTTGATACTTAAGCGCCTATATGTATTTTCACTTTCTGTTTATTCTTATTTTTTGTTATAAATTTTACGCCAACTTAGCCCCTAATCTTTAACCTCAACTAAGCTCTAATCACTAATCACTAACTTCTAACTCCCCTTTTCCTGGGCATCAACAACTGCTATCGTTATCATATTAACAATTTCCCTAACCGAGCTGCCCAATTGCAACACATGCACCGGTTTTTTTAAGCCTAATAGTATCGGGCCTACTGCTTCTGCACCGCCCATTTCCTGTAATAATTTATAGGCAATATTGCCTGATTCAAGATTAGGGAAGATTAGCGTATTTGCTGGTTTCCCTTTTAAAGTCGAGAACGGGAAATTGTCAGCCAGCAAATCGGCATTTAAGGCAAAATTGGCCTGCATATCGCCGTCAACTACCATGTCGGGATATTTCTCGTGTAAAATTTTTACAGCTTCGCGGGTTTTTTCAGGTATCGGCCCTTCATTTGATCCAAAGTTCGAGTAAGATAATATAGCAACCCTGGGATTTATATTAAATTGCCTTACCGAGTGTTCTATCAATACGGTAACATCCACCAGGTCCTGTACCGATGGGTTTACATTTACTGTGGTATCGCCAAAAAACACAGGTCCCTTTTTGGTTATCATCATGTACATGCCCGCCACACGCCTTACGCCCTCGGCTGTGCCAATAATTTGCAGCGCAGGTTTAATGGTAGTAACATAATCTTTTGTAAGGCCTGAGATAAGCGCATCGGCCTCGCCGAACTGCACCATACAGGCGCCATAGTAATTCCTGTCGTGCAATAGTTTTTTCGATTCGTATAATGTAACTCCCCTGCGCTGACGTTTTTCATATAGATAGTTGGCGTATTCATCTATATGCTCGCAGTTTTCTTTAGGATCGATAATATGTACATCGCCAAGCTCTATATCGTTTTCCTTCATTATCTGCTTTATCTTCCTGATATTTCCAAGCAGTATCGGTGTTGCTATACCCTCCTCTTTAACTATCTGAGCGGCACGCAAAATTTTATAGGTATCGGCTTCCGCAAAAACTATACGTTTGGGGTTTTGCTTTGCTTTGTTGGTAAGGTTGCGCAGTAATTTATCATTCATCCCAACCCTTACCCTCAGTTCTTCATTATAGATATCCCAGTCTGTTATTACCTTACGGGCAACACCCGATTCAATTGCCGCTTTTGCTACAGCCGACGAGACTTCAGTAATCAGGCGGGGATCCATTGGTTTGGGGATGATATAATCCCTGCCGAATTTAAGGTTGGTAGTATTATAGGCCAGGTTAACCGCCTCTGGAATAGGCTTTTTAGCCATTTCGGCAATAGCTTTTACGGCCGCTATTTTCATAGGTTCGTTTATCGCTGTGGCGCGTACATCAAGCGCGCCCCTGAAAATATAAGGGAAGCCCAATACGTTATTAACCTGGTTGGGGAAATCGGATCGGCCGGTGGCCATTATAATATCTTTACGGGCATGTATGGCCTGGTCATAGGCAATTTCCGGGTCGGGGTTTGCCATCGCGAATACAACGGGATTTTTGGCCATTGCTTTCAGCATATCAGGGGTAACTACATTACCGGCAGAAAGGCCCACAAATACATCAGCATTCTTCATTGCTTCCGCAAGTGTTTTAGCGTCCTTGCGGGTGGTGGCAAATTCCATCCTGATATCGTCAAGATCTGTGCGGTCAGGGGTTATCAAACCGTTGATATCAAACATTACCAGGTTTTCTTTTTTAACCCCCAACGCCAGGTACATTTTTGAGCAGGATACTGCTGCAGCGCCGGCGCCGTTAACCACCATTTTTACTTTCTCAAGTTTTTTCCCCTGTATCTCGCAAGCGTTTAGTAACGCCGCTCCGGATATAATGGCCGTTCCATGCTGGTCATCGTGCATTACCGGGATCTTCATCTCTGCCTTGAGCCTGCGTTCAATTTCAAAACAGGATGGCGCCGATATATCTTCCAGGTTAATGCCGCCGAATGTTGGTTCGAGCGCCCGCACAATATTTACAAACTCATCAACGGTTTTCGCATTAACCTCAAGGTCAAAAACGTCAATATCCGCATAAATTTTAAACAGCAGGCCCTTGCCTTCCATCACCGGTTTACTTGCTTCGGGGCCAATATTGCCAAGCCCAAGTACGGCTGTGCCATTAGTAATTACACCTACCAGGTTGCCCTTAGCGGTATATTTATATACGTCCTCAATATTATCAGCAATTTGAAGGCATGGCTCGGCAACGCCCGGCGAATAAGCCATGCTGAGGTCCCTTTGCGAATTTGTTGGCTTTGTAGGTACAACCTGTATTTTGCCCGGGCGCCCTTTTGAATGGTAGTTTAAAGCGTCCTGGTTACGGATAGGTCTGTTCATCTTCTCGGTTTCAAGGCTCAAAATTACATTCTTTTAAGCGAAAAGGGGCAGAAAGATATGAGATATAAGATTTGAGACATGAGATTTGAGATATGAGATATGTTACAGACTAATTTAGGTTTTTTTAAACTATCGTCTCAGACCTCAATCCGAAATCGAACATCCGAAATCCAAAATCGAATTATAATTCTCAAATCAAAAAACAAATCGAAAATCCGAAATCCGAAATCTACCTACCCCTTGCTGATCTTGATTGTCATACCGGGTTGCAGGGCATCTTTTTTCAGGCCGTTCACCGACCTGATCTTTTCAACTGATGCGCCTTCAAACCTGGAGGCAATCCCGCTAAGGGTATCTCCTCTTTTAACTTTATAAGTAATATAATTATGATTATGCTTAGCCAATGGCTTGTCTTCCGTCTCTCCTGCTGTTTCGCTGAGTTTCAGCCTTTCGCCAACAACAGCTTTGTTGCCATGCAGGTGGTTCCATGCTTTAAGGTCCTGTAATTCTACACCATAGGTATCGGCAATATCACCCAGGGTTTCACCTCTACGTACTTTATGATACAAGGGGGCTGGTTCAGGTTTGCTTTCATGATATGGGGCGTAAGTAGCCTGTGGTGCAGTTGCAACTACATTTGAACTATTTAATACCTCGTACAGGGCTGCAAATTTTTCTTTGTCAATTTGAGGTACCACAAGCCTTCGCGGGGTAGTTGTTGTACCATTGATGATCCGCAGTTTATAGGAAGGGTTTAAAATGGCCAGCTCTTTTACTTCCATATTCAATACCTGGGCAACGGCAGTAAGTGAAACGTATTTATTTACCAGTACCGTATCGGTTTTTAATGAAAATTCACAGGCCTGCGGTATAATGTTATGTTTGCTGTAACAATTCATTAGATAGTCAACTGCAATAAATGCAGGTACATATCCCCTTGTTTCCACCGGCAAATATTGGCGTATCGACCAAAAATCATTTGCTCCGCCAGCTTTTTCAATAGCGTGTTCTACATTGCTTTTCCCGCAATTGTACGAGGCTATGGCCAACAGCCAGTCTCCAAATTCCTGGTAAGCGTCCTTTAAATAAGCGGCGGCGGCATAGCTGGCCTGTATCGGGTCGCGCCTTTCATCAACATAATCGTCCATATTAAGGCCGTAGAGTTTGGCGGTTGTAAACATAAACTGCCATGGCCCGGTAGCACCCACCCGCGATACTGCATAAGGATCGAGCTTTGACTCAACTATCGATAAATATTTTATTTCATCAGGGATACCTGCATCCTTGAAAGCTTTTTCGTAAATAGGGAAATAATACTTGGTGAGCCCTAAAACCCGGCCCATTTCATCCCGGTTATGTGCATAAATGTCAATATAGCTTTGCACATATTCATTATAATCCAACGGTACATCCTTTTTTAAAGAATCAAGGCGGCGTTTAAATACGTTGCTTTGGTTGGTGAGCGGCACCGGTTGGTTTACTATAGGAAGAATAATTGTATCGGGAGTGGTGAGCGAGTTGCCCGTTTGAAATGTTAAGGATAGCGAAGGTGCAACAAAATGAGGGGCTGCTTTAACAATATGTAATATTAGTAAACAGATAATTAAAGTAATTAGTCTCTTCATTCTTTAGTTTTTTTTAACCAGGGAGGTCACATTTATAACAATATTTTTACTAAATTATTAAAATTTTTATAGTTCAAGGAAATATTTGGAAAAATTTAACAATTGCTGTTCTTCAAAATGCCTTGTTAACAATTGCAATCCTAACGGCAATCCTTTACTATTATTGCCTGTAGGCAAAGAAATAGCGGGTGTACCCGTTAAAGATGCCTGCACGGTAAAAATATCTGAAAGATAGGTTACCACCGGGTCTTTTTCTTTTTTCCCGATAGAAAATGCAGGCTCGGGCGCTGTGGGGAAAAGAATAAAATCATATTCTTTTAAAATAGCATCAGTTTTTTCCCTAATCAGCCTGCGTACTTTTTGGGCCTTGGCATAATAGGCATCATAATACCCGGCGCTTAATACGAAGGTACCCAGCATGATACGGCGCTTAACTTCTTTGCCAAACCCTTCGGAGCGTGAGCGTTTATATGTAGATACCAGGTCTGTAGCTGCCGGGCTGCGGTAACCATAATGTACACCATCATATCGCGAAAGATTTGACGAAGCTTCGGCTGTTGCCAGGATATAATAGGTTGGTACCAGGTAATCAAGATATTCAAAAGCTATAGGCTTTACAATGTGCCCGTCGGCGCGCAACTTTTCGATGTATTTTATAAGGTTGTTTTTTACCTCATCGTCGACACCGGGGCTCGATAGCGCCTCTTGTAAATATGCTATCTTTTTAGGCGAAGCGGCCTGGAGGTCTTTGCTATATTCAGATACTTCAACATCAGCTACTGTACTATCATATTCATCGGCGCCGGCCATAACCTCCAGTAAAAGCGCCGCGTCGTCTACCGACTTTGTGATCGGGCCCACCTGGTCGAACGATGAAGCATAGGCAATTATGCCATGCCTTGAAATACGGCCGTAAGTTGGCTTTAGCCCAACTAACCCGCAAAATGATGCCGGTTGCCTTACAGACCCGCCTGTATCTGTTCCAATTGCTGCATGGCACATACCAGCCTGGACTGCTACTGCCGAGCCACCGGACGAACCTCCAGATACTTTTGTTTCATCGGCATAATTTTTAACAGGACCAAAAAATGAATTTTCATTGGACGCGCCCATACCAAACTCATCGCAATTGCAGCGGCCTATAATTACAGCATCTGCCGCAAGCAAACGCTCAACTATCGTTGAGGAGTAAATAGAGGTAAAGCCTTTCAGGATTTTTGAGGAGGCGCTTACTTTATGCCCCTTATAGCAAATGTTATCTTTTATGGCAATAACCATGCCTGCGAGTTTGCCGGCGGTACCTTGCTGGATGCGAAGGTCGACTTCTTGTGCACAAGCCAACGCTTCATCTTCAAATACTTCATTAAAAGCATTCAAGTGGGCGTTAGCCGAAATTTTGTCTAAATAACCCCTTACAAGTTTTTCAACAGTAGTTGCCCCGCTTGCAATATCACTCTTTATTTCATTTAAAGAGGTATAAGATTTAACCATGGGGCTAAAATAAAAAAAAGAATCAAGAGTCAAGAATCAAGAGCCAAGGCTAAACTTCTTGATTCCTGGCTCTTGATTCTTGACTCTATTAAAACTACGCCTTAGGTTTTTCTTCGGTTGTAGTAGTGTTTGTTGGATTGGAAGGTGGGGTACTGCTAACTTCACCGTTCTGTGCATCCTTAAATTCTTTCACACCTTTGCCTAAACCTCTCATTAGTTCAGGAATTTTTTTACCGCCAAAAAATAGCAAAAGCGCCAAGACGATTAAAATGATGTGCTGTGGTTCCAAGAGTCCCATGATTTATAATTTAATGTTATGTTTTATACTGTTATTATGAATTCTTATTTGTTTCTGTAGTTGCCGTTCCACTATCTGAATGCGAACCAGCAGCATGTTCCTCGCCACCCGGCCCATTATGCGCCACCGGATGTTCTTCGGTTACTGTATTTTCACTGCCTGCAAAATAATTTTCATTTACCGGCATTGTATTTTCAACGGATGGATGGCTTTCGTTTAAATGACTTGTATTTTCAGGGAGTTGGTTCTGTGCCGCAGCCGCCTGGTTATTAAGCGATGTTTCGGCCTTTTTCTCCTCCAAACTGTTTATGTGTTCATTTATTTCGCGCTTTATCCCCTCCGAGGCATCTTTAAAATCACGTATCCCACGCCCAAGTCCCCTTGCAATTTCCGGGAGCTTTTCACCTCCGAAAAGTAACAGGGCGACAAACACGATTATTATCATGTCTGACGAAAAAAGGTTACTCAAAAACAAAAGAGCTGAAATATGCATATAATTTTATTAATTGAGGCAACAAATATACGTAATTAAAAATTTATAAGTTTTAAAAACTAATTGGGAGCCAGCCAAATTTTAGGATTAACAGGGGTTTTCCCTTTATATAAATCGAAACTTACAACGGCCTCGCCAGTCGAAGGGTCGGTGGCCACGGTTCCTATTGCTTGTTTTGTACTTACTTTTTGCCCTTCTTTTACACTAAATGATTTGAGGTTTGAGTAAGCCGTAAAATATTCTCCATGTTGTATAACCACCAAAAACGTGCCACTTATATTTTGAATACTTTTTACCTCGCCCTGGAAAACAGCCCTAACTGAAGCGCCCGAATTTGTGCGGATATCCCAGCCATAGCTTTCATTTTTTATATTTTCATTATCATAGTAAATACCAAAACCCTGTACGAGCTTGCCGTTGGCTACCGGCCACGGTAACGAGCCCCTGTTTTCTAAAAAGTCGTTTGATAGCTTAGCCGACTCGGGCGTTGCATTTAAAACTTCGCTATCAGTCGACGTTTTTGTAATTGCCCTCGCTTTCGGTACCGTTACGGGCTCTTTGTTTTCAGCTTTAGCCCTTGCGGCTGCGGCTTTTTGCTCAGCCCTGGCTTCTTCCTCGGCCTTTCGCCTTGCCTCTTCAATTTCGCGCCGTATAGCGGCGTTTATTTCTTTATTTGTCTTGGCTATTTTACGCTGAACGTCCTGTTGCTGTTGTTTTAACTGCCCTTCATGCTTCGACAAATCAGCCACTACCTGTGCCTGGCTGTTTCTTTCGACACCCAAAGTTGCTTTCTCTTTTTCCTGGTCGGCGAGCAAATTGCTTTTTTCTTTTTTATTTTTATCAAGCTCGCCTATTTTAACATGCAGTTCAGTCTGCGTCTCCTGTATATAGCCCGCCTGCCGTTCCCTGTACGAACCTATCTGCTGTAAATACTTTAAACGTTTATAGGCCTGGTTAAAGTCTTTCGCAGCAAAAACAAACATTAACTTATTGTATGCACTTTGGTTACGATAGGTAAAAAGCACCATCGCGGCATATTCTTTCTTTAACTGATCTAACTGTCCCTGTAGGTTATGTACGAAGTTATTGCTCTCGGATATTTGGTTGTCCAGGTTTCTTACCTGCGAATTGATATTGCTGATCTCTTCTTCACGAAGGCTGATCTTTTGTTTCAATAAGTTCAGCTGCTTTAAAGTGGTTTTTTTATTATTTGCTGTTTCTTCGTATTCGTGATTTAGCTCCTCTAACTGCTGGGTTAATGCATCGCGCTGCTTTTTTAGCTCATTGCTACTTTGAGCATGGGCCGAAAAAGCTGCTAAAACACAGGCCAGGAAGAAAAATATCGTTAAAAATTTCATTAATATCCGTATTGTGTTTTAGAGTTTGCAATACTTGCGAAAGCTGCAAAGGTTGCAAAATAGTTTTAAAGGCTATAGTTTAACTTTATAACTTTTCAACAGTTCAACATTATCTCCTACCCAACCACTCACCAAATCAACCCAATCAACCATTCACTAATTTCCCTCTTTATACCTGGTTGGGATACTGAAAGGAAATTCAAGCGGCTGGTCAAAGTCCGATTTAACGTAGTGTAAATTAATTTGTATTTTTTTCTCTTTTACCAAAGATGTAATATCTATTTGTGAAGGGATTAATCGTGCCCCCGCCTGAATAAAAACACTGTTTATCGCCTGCATCGATTGCCCCACGCTTTGATCGCTAAGGTTTGTTTTTACAGCTTTCATGCGCTGTCCAATAATTAGCTTATAAGCCAGCGTTTGTAAGTTGCCGTTTAATATGGTGCTATCAGGCCCCGTTTGCAGATCAGCACGTTCATTTATCAGCTCAGGAATGGCATTACCGATCAGTAATGATTCTATGGTTTTATAATTTACCTGGTTGCCGGCAAATTTATTGATATAGCTGAAGGGCTTTTTTAAATAAAGACTCTGCAACCGGTTAATAACCAATAAACTATCGGGGGTTATTACGGCGCGGGCAACTTCTATGCCGGCAATGGCTGTAACCGATACCCAAATTTTTTCATCGCGTTTTATGCGAATATTAAGGGTAACATCATTAACGCTGCCGCC
>Ga0207052_10060_pt1 | contig 36200 bp, 44 predicted proteins | sample Alteio_BWMinCont_62_FD_153294 | JGI IMG/M metagenome (GOLD analysis project Ga0207052, IMG submission 153294) | Enriched cells from forest soil in Barre Woods Harvard Forest LTER site, Petersham, Massachusetts, United States -... | ecosystem: Environmental > Terrestrial > Soil > Temperate forest >...
TGAGAGGATTAAGCCAGGCAGCAATAATATTTTAGGGCAAGGCACCCTTTTTAATTGATATTCTCGCATTACGGCATAAAGCCCGAGAATCAAGAGTAGAAATGCGCCAAAGTGGTAGGGACCAATATAAAATTTAAAATAAACACTTTCTGTAAAAGCATAGGCCAATAAACTTAACCCCAACCAAAAAGATTTTTGGGGATCGTCCCTTGCGACAAGGCGAGCACTAAAACCGAGTAAAATCCCCAGCGTGCCATATTCAAGATAAGGAGAAATAAGAAAATTAAGAAAAAATAAAACGATAAAAGACACTATTCGGGTAGCAGTGGAAAGCCTCTCTAAAGGCACCACCCACAATAAGCACTGTATCAGCATAAAATTAAATAAAATATTAATCCAAAGCGCGTCTTTAAGATAAATAGTAAAAGCAGATAAGATAAAAGCGTAAATAATCAAACTCATTCTAAATCGGAGTTTTCCCCCAAACCCAATTAAAAAAAAGAACAAAGGGGCAGCCCCACGTCCTAAGAGACGTAACCAGAGGTTATTATCAAATAGGTAAAGACCTAGATGATCCCCTATCATCAATAGGCCAGCGACAATTTTCACCACATCGTGAGAATTGAGTTCATGACCATAACGATATAATAAAGATTTATGGGGTGGCATAGCGTTAAATATAGCAGGTGGGGTATGACCTATCCCAAATCATTGAAATTCGATCTATAGCTCAGAATAGGGGTTTTCCCATTTGCAAAAGGATCGTGTATATGCCAGTATCCAATGAAAAAAAAGAAATCGAAGAATTGCTTAGATTTACACTAGATTCAAGATTAGTGCCATCAGAATGGTCGTTAGTGGACAAATTTTTAGAAGATAATAAAAAAAAATATTGTATTAGTGATTTAAGTGAAATTTTATCAAAAGATTTAAAACCGAAACTAGAAGAAGAAAAGTCTTTTCGCATGAAGATGCAGTTACATGAAGAGGGGCCAGAATCTAGTGCAGTGCTAAAGTTGACGCCAATCGAGCATGGAACAAGTTCAAAATTGACTTCAATATTAAATTTGAGCCCTGTACAAGATCCCGCTCAAAAAATTCAACTTCAAAAGTTATTTTGTGATCTCATTTTGGGGATGGGGCTAGAATTAAATGCGAAAAACAAACCATTGGTATTAGCGTTAGAAAGTGATCCGGGGCATCTTGAACAAAGTCTTTTGACCATGTTAAATAGAATTAAAAAAATTGCACCGCAGTTTAAACACAACGGGATGCCAGTGATAGTAAACGGTCAAACGGTTTCGAGTACCATGCCGGCCCCTGCTCCTAAGCCTGAGCAATCGTCAGAACCTCAAGATTCTTCAAAACCCTGGGATTTGCCTAAAGTGCCTCATGGCGCACCTGATTTAAAGAAAAAGTGACTGCCCTCACCCGCCCTCAAGTCGGGCACCCTCTCCCCTTCGGGGCGAGGGTAAAGAACATGATCATTACACCTATAATCTAGTTGGGTTTTGCCTTGTTATTACAACATTGCCCAATTTCCGTGGCAACACTATACAATGCTTTCGTTGCAAAATACCCACCGACATAAGAAAGTGTGTCTTTTACAAACGGAAAATAACCTTGTCCTGGATTCGTGTAGGCAGTGATAGCAATAGATGCGCCGCCAACCAGCGTCGTTTCTATTAGCGAGCCAAATCGATTCATTAAACTATTATCTTGTGGACCTTTTTTCATAACTTCCCCTTAATTTTTAAACAGATTATTCGTTGAAAAAACATTCCATGTAGATGAACCAAAATAACCAAAAGCCCAAGCATAGGGCGCGACGATAAAACCTGCAGCAAGCGCGATAAATGGGCTACCCGCTATCCCCATGCCGTTGGTTAGACCATAGGTTAGTGCAGCCGTTGCCCCTGATCCAATGATGAGTCCCATCGTTGCATCAGCGTTAGCTTTGGTTTTAAGGGTATGCCACATTTCATTATCGAGGCAAACTAAACCGCCTGAAATGAGAAGGTTTTCTGATTCTGTTAGATTTCTCATAAAGCTCTCCCTTTATAACAAGTCACCCTTTCTACCTCAGTTAATATACGATGTCAAGGCAATAAAAGTGTAACTGCACAAAGATTGTTGATTGGTTAAAGTTAGTGGATAATAAGTTAATTTTTATCTTTTGGAGAATAAGGCGATAGCATGCGTTCAAAATTAATCGCAATATTAATCACTTGTTTTTTTGTCAACGCGGTGTTTGCCGCAGAGAAGCTCGTTTTTGTCGTCGATTTATTTAGACATGGAGACAGAACGCCGATCCATCCCCTAACGCCCCAAACGCATCACTGGAAAGAAGGATTAGGCCAGCTCACCTCTCTTGGTGTACACCAACAGACGGAATTGGGTAAGAAATTAAGAAAGCGTTACATAGAAGAGCTTAAGTTGTTACCTCCCCAATATCAAAGTGAAATGCTATACGTACGCTCAACAAATACAGAGCGGACTTTAATGAGTGCAGAAGCTTTTTTAACGGGGTTCTACCCCACACAGAGTGTGCCAGTAGATTGCCTGAAGAAAAATGATGTGTTGTTGCCAACAGAACTGTTTAATGCAAAATTGGGAGATCTGATTAAAAATCATATTGTCCCCACTAAAGAATGGCAAAAGCAAACTGCACAAACCCAACCGAAATGGGCCGAGTGGAGTCAAGCAACCGGGTTAGAAATCAAGAGTTTAAGGGATGTGTGCTATTTAGCAGATACCTTATCTATTCATCAAATTCACCAAGCACCTTTGCCTAAAAATTTAAATGAACAAGATATTGCCGAAATTATTGCTGTGGGAAAAATGGGTTTTCCCTTGTTATATCAACATAAAGAAGCTGGCACCTTATTTGGTAAGGATCAATTAGCATTGATCTATAGTTATCTTAATAAGGCGAGCGGCAAAGAGGATAATATCAAATGTATGTTGCTTTTTACGCACGACACTACTTTGGCGACGTTACTGACGGTGTTACAAGTGTCTTTAAACAGTCAACCTCCTTATGCTTCGCATCTTAGTTTTGCATTATATGATAATGATGGGGAGCAATATATTAAAGTGCATTTTAACGATAAGCCGCTCACTATTCCGGCTTGCCAAGGGGAAGTTTGTACTTTAGAAAAAATACATAAATTACTTTAATTTTATATATAAAATCCATCTCTGCATGCAAAGCATGCCTCTTCCCTTTACAAGGGAAGATAATTTGTCGCTCACGCGACATCCTTTTTTCATGCGCCCCTACTAAGGAGGATCAATTGTTGGAATTAGAAAAATACGCTAATAATCTTTTTCTTATTTTTACATCCCAAGGGATAGTGGTTACAGAAAGTGATTTGAATTTTTTATTGCCACTGCAAACAGTAGCATCTTTAAATTTAACTATTTTAGGCGTGCATGTCGACAAAAATCAGTTAATGCTACGGGCGGAATGTCATTTATCTGAAGCCGCTTTGTCTCAAAAAGGCATTAAAATTTGCCCTGTAAAACCGTTGTTACTTCAAGTTACCCACAAAGCACAACTTACTCTCATGAGAGCCTATCATTGGTATAATTGGGACACGCATTCACAATTTTGCGGCAAATGTGGCGCAAAACTGCAAAGCCAAGCCGAAACCACCGAAAAAAAATGTACTCACTGTCAGCAGTCTTATTTCCCCCGATTTTCTCCGGCTGTTATGGTCTTGATTCAAAAAGAAGATAAAATTTTACTTGCACGATCGCCGCATTTTCAACCGGGCATCTACAGCGCCATTGCGGGTTTCATTGATATAGGTGAATCGGCAGAGGCCGCTGCGCACCGAGAAGTCAAAGAAGAAGTTGGGCTTGAAATCACCGATTTGAAATATTTCGCGACTCAGCTCTGGCCATTTCCAGATTGCTTGATGATTGCCTTTACCGCAAAATATGTGAGTGGTGAAATTAAATGCGATTTTAATGAGATTGAAGATGCCAAATGGTTTAGCATCAATCAATTGCCGGATTTACCTAAATCGGTGAGCATTGCAAGGCAGTTAATAGACAGTGCGTGTGTTTAGGATTCAATAGTGTTGACAAGATTAATAAATTACATTATATACAGAGTTCAATTTGTAATTGAGAAAATTTCTGTGACTTTAAGAAAAAAACAAAATGATTCTACTTTTAGAAAGATACGCGGTATTGTTAAAGGGAAATTTACAACAGATGAAATTATGGCGCTAACTAGAAAATGATTTTGGTTGATATACCCACAGCCTAACAGGATATTCATTATTCATATCTGGCCAATATTTTAATTTCCCTTTTACCCTAAACATCCATTTTATTTCAATGTCACCCTTTTTTTCGCTAGGCGCAAGATTATCTGGAATAGTAAATTCCGCGAGTCCATAGGGGGAGATTTGATTTGCTTCTTGATAAATATTTCCTTCATAAAATTCAGTTTCGATAAATGACGTATTTTTCCCAGAACGTACCGTTTCAACACGTTTACCCACTAAGCTAATCGTAAAAGACAATAAACGTTCAACATGACCGTTAGTATAGAAATTAAGCATATAATGCTTGCCTATTTGTAATCTTTCGCTATTAATCGTGAGTGTGGTATTAGGGTTAAATAGTGCAAGAAAGCTGTAAATGACTGCAAAGATGAGAATAATACCGCCTATGATAGCGGGGATAAAAATAAAGGTGTCGACAAATAAAACAGACTGTAAATCAAGATAACGCGGCAACCAGACATGAACAAATAACAACAGCACAATAATATTCCAAAATCCGCATACGCCAACGACGGTAAAAAATTTGGTGCAAGGTGTAATCTCCTGCAAAGTCATAGTGCCCGCGGTATTGATTTCTTCTGGATCTTTCTTTAATTGACGATAAACTCCACCTAAACCTACTCCGGTAAACACAAGCGGCAAGGCAAATAATATCACTAGCTGGGTGAGTTTTAAGTCTCTTTCGATGACAGATTGCATAGGTTGACTGGGGTTGATATAACATTTTATTTTTGAACCTGGCGGGTATTGTGCGATAAATCTGGCTTTTTGTGTTATGCCGGGGGTAAACATATCAAAAAATTGATAATGATCGCCAAAGAACCATTGGTTTTGGTAAAGATATTTATATTGCATGCTGATTTTATAAGTTGATCTGTTATTATCTTTGCTTTTGTGGCTTAGCACTTCGCTTTTTTCGACTATACAAAGGGTTGCTTGCCAGGATTTTGCTTCAAAATATTCTTGCCAGATGTTAGTCGTAATATAAAAGAGGGCGATGATCCCCCCAAGACCAAATATCCCAAAAATAATCAAGGGTAATAATTTTTGTTGAAGCCATAAGTTCATCTTGATGATATCGGCATTAAGGTGGAGGGGGCTAAATATTGCGTGGTAGTACACTTTTTTATTATTTTTTATCACTTGGCTTGGAAGGTTTTATTTGCACGATAAACAATACATCATCTATACACTTTTGTGCATATTGAAGCACTTGTTCTTTAGCTTGTGCATAGGATACAAAAGATCCAGGTAAAAAATGTGCTTGATTTTTATCTGGATCATGGGGGAATCGAATTGAAACATCTGCGGTAAATTCAACTTTACCTTCATTTTTTTTAATTAAATAACTAATTTCACAATTTTTATATTCAATTACTTCTCTTTTTTCTTCAATATTCATAGACTACCTTCCTCATCACCTAACCGCTTCATTAATATCCATATTGCTTTGGGGTTTGACTATTACGGAACTAAATAATTCACGAAATATTGCGGGGTAGTACACGCTTTGAAATGATAATTATTTGCAATTTTATTTTAAATTTATCAAACCCCCTTGTTTAAATTGTCTTGTGACCAAGCCCTAAAATTGATTTTTTGTTCTTATTTTTGTTATCTTTATCAAGTTTATTTTCAGGTGTAGCGAAAGAGTGCGTAGAGTCTTTTAACTCTTTTTGAAAAAGCAAAACGGTAGACTGTTCAGGATTTAAAGAAGATAAGCTATTGATATCTTTTATCAATATATCGTTTTTGCAAAGAGAATGATGCAGAATAACTTCTTTTATTTCACTATTAATCTTGTTAGATAGAAGAAGGCTATCAATGAAATTTTTGGGTATTTGTTCACTAAAAAATTTTAAAAGCGTACCAACAATTTCTTTGTGATGTTGCTTAATAGCCGTTCCTACATAGTGTAGGATATCTTGATTTTTTATTTCATTAAGAGGAATAGATTCTATCAGTAAGGTTGTCATTTTTTCATCCCCCCAGAAAACACTTTTATAAAGCGAATATTTTTTTATTGAAAGCGTGATAGACTCTTTAAATCTTTCAAAATAGGCTAAAGCCGTATTAAAATTTTGCTCTATTTTTTGTTGAGAAAATTTTTCTGTTTCAGAAGGTATTGATAGAATAAATAAATTATTTATTTGCTGAGGATTTAGCTGATACCCGACGATTTTTAAGATATGTTTAATTCCCTCATGATTATCATTTATCCACAGAATGCGAAGTACATCATAGCGTAAGTCGGCATTCATCTGGTTTGTTGCATGTTTTAACAAAATGTTCAAAAATTTATTGTTATTCTTGTAAGCTGCTACAAAAAACAACTTGTTGACAAAAGTATCACTCAAAGGGTGAAGAGATGAATGCTTGAGGATTGACTCTACAATATCAAGATCACCTTGCTGTATAGCGGTCCCACAAAGACATTCTTTTATGATGAGCTCTATTTTTTCACCAGCAAATTTAAGTAGCAACTCCACTGCAAGTACATTTTTCAATGTTACGTAAGCTGTAAATTGAAAATTTATTGGTCCCGCAGAGATTTTGTTGGTTTGTAATAATTTCTCTGCAACTTGATAATGTTTATAAGCGATACTAAGTCGTAAGGCCTCAGCATAAAATGAATCAAATAACATGGGTAATAAGTCGAGGTGTCCATTTGCAATAGCAATAGTGATAAGTTTTTGCTTTATCGTTTCTGTATCATGATGACGGGCTACATTGATGGGGCAAATTTCTTTATAATGAGCCTGGTTAATTTTATGAATGTCCCCACACAGTGCGGCATTGAAGAGTTTAGTAAATTCTTTGTTATTTTCTTCATTTTCAAAATTAACGAAATTTTGAGCAATATCGAGACATTTTTTTCGTTGCGCTTTAAAGGCGAATTCAGGGTTTTTATTTTCATCTAAAAAATCAAGCGGAAAGGTTTTTTTGAATATTTCTTTCCATAAAAGGTTATGTTTGGTTGATTCGCTATAAGATTTTATTCTGCGCATGCTAAGAACAATATCATCTATTGCCAAGTAGGAAAGAATTTTTGTTTTAATCAGCGTATTAAAGTTCTCAAACAGCATACAATTTCCTACTAATTATTCAGGTAACCTATCAAGTTTTAACACGGTATGAAGCTCTAAATCAGTGAAGTAGGGGGCCTTTGGATTAACCATATTCATGATTTTAAATAATTACCTTATAGGGATGGGGAAGATTCTCTCATATCCCCACCCTTTCATCAATTTTTTGTGATTAGCAGCTAACACTGGCAGAGAAAACCATTCAGCTAACTTCTTCCTGCTGATCGATAATAGCGTACATTTGCACATCCTAAAAATAGTTCATAGGTGTCGAAATCAAGATATCATACACATTCAGTACAAAATCCCTCCTCATCAATATCGTCGCCATATTTCATGCAATAGTGACATATTCTCAATTTAATACCAATATTTCCTAACACCTCATAAGTGTTGCAATCCCAACCATTAGCAATTTCTATTACATTTTTGATAAAAGATAATGTTTGATCTTTTCCTAAATTTTCATAAAATTTATACTTATCGAGTAATTCAAGCACTCCCTTTAGCATTTCTCCACCATCGTGATTTGACATCTTTAAACTCCTATAAAAGAAAAAATAAATTAGCTTTAATTTAAGGTATAATCAATGGTTTCAGGTTTGTAATGCGGATTCATTTTTCTAAAAATTTCCCAAAAAAGTCGATAATAATATTCTTGAGGGGTTTCTTTTGTTACCTCTCGCGGACAAGAACAAGCGCCTTGAACTTTTTTGGTTTCATCATTAAGTACGACAAACATTATTACGTCTCCTGTTTATTCTTTAATAAATTGAGTAAAATTTGCGGTCTTGGATATTTTCCATTGAACCTCATGTTTTCCTCCTCATCTAATCTTGGCGTTTTTTTTAAGCACAGCAGCCCCTCTAATGGAAAGCTGAGTGAGATGGAAAAGCTTTTATGGCATTGATTAGGGAGAAGATCTTCGTGACAAGCTTTAGGTAGATTTTCCACTTGAATAAAGCCCATGACATGGAGTTGCAAGAGCAGCTTATAAATTTCAAAACAGCTTTTATGAATTTTTAAAGCCAATTCAGAAAGTGTGACAAGCATAATAAGACGCGGATTTTCAGCAGAAATTAACGCCAAAATCACCCACAACAATTTCGCACTGTCTGTTAGTTTTTCAGTTTTTGCTAAAAATTCTATTTCTGCAGTAGAAAAAGTTACGTATTTTTTAAAACGGCGTGTTTCGCGAAGTATTCGCCAAGGTAAAATTTCGAGCATAGCAAGCCTCACCCATATCGAGTTAGAAAACAAAATCTTATGTTTTTAGCGTGTGCTAATCGCTAAAGAACCTTAATTTTTTGCTTTAAAAACAATAAGGTACCGGGTTTGTAAAAACAAACTTGGGAACTGAGATGAGTTCGTATAAAATAGGTGCGTCATGGGCTAAAACCTTCTATTCATGTTTTTGTCTGTGAAAGTGTCTGCAAGGTGTGTCTGCACTTTGCAGATGCGATTCGTGCACAGTATCAGATCTTTAATATTATTTGCAATAGTTTTTTTATTACAAAATTGCCAAAGCTTTCTCCTTCATTATTTTTTTTTTATCACTTATATGCCATCGCTCGCTGCCTACCCAAAAAATTATTAAACCAACATGACTTGATTCATTATTACAAATCACCTAGACTGTCTCGCGTTCAAGTAGGTGATTGTAACTAGGAGACAAGGATGTCTAAAAAAAACAATACAAAAGCGAAATCAAAAATTAAACGCGATCCTAATAATATTTATCATGCCTATGATCGCTCTTTAAAACGCATTTTTTCACATCCCTTAATGATGGAATCTTTAATTAAAGGGTTTGTGCCAGAGGAATGGGTGAAAGATCTAGATTTTGCAAAGTTTACCAAAATAAACGTAAAACATTTGACAGCAGATTTGCGTGAGAGAGAAGATGATGTCATTTGGCGCGTCGATTTTAAAGATCAACCCATTTATCTTATTTTTCTATTAGAATTACAATCGACCGTTAATAAATACATGGCGGTGAGGTTAATTACCTATACGGGGTTGATTTATGAAGATCTGATTAAAGAAGGTAAAAAAGCCTTGTTGAAAGATGGGAGTTTGCCCCCTATATTTTCTTTTGTCTATTATCATGGGAAAGAATCTTGGACTGCCCCCCTGACATTAAGAGAATTGTATAATGACTCATTTCCAAAGAGATTACTGAAATTTCAGCCAAACATTGAATATATGGTTATCGATTTAAATAGCCTTCCTTTAGAAAAATACACTGGTTTACAAAACAATTATGTATTGCCTTTGATTGAATTGGAAAGATCAAGTAAATATTCTGACTCAGTGAAAATTATTCAAAAATTAATTAATATTCTAAGAGGAAGGAAATTTGATAGAATAAGAAGTGATATTTTAGTCTATGTTAAAAGAGTCATGCGGTTAGAGAAACGTTTTCCAGGAATTAATATTCATGATTTAGAGGAAGTGCCCGGTATGTTAAGCGCAGCATTAGATAAATATGATCAAGAATTAAGAGAAGAAGGGGTTCAACAAGGGATCCAACAAGGGGTCCAACAAGGGATCCAGCAAGGGATCCAACAAGGGATCCAACAAACACGGATGGTCACTATCAAGGCATTCTGTAAATCAAAAAAGTTTGCTTCAAATCTTTCAAAGGAACGAGAAACGCAACTTTTGAAAGCATCTACTGAAGAATATGATAAATGGTTAACGGAAATGTTCACTCAGATTGCGATAGAAGAAGTTGTTGAGAGCTGAGCTGAAAAATAAGAAAAATTGTCCTTTAAATCCCCCGCTCGCTTTGCGAGCTGCCCCCTTTACAAAGTGGGCATTAATTCTGCTCCGCTTGTGCTACGCAGAATGTGTCTTTCCGTTACTATATTATGGAATTGATGGCATTCGCTCTAAGTAAAAACAGAGTACGTGAGCGAAGCGACTTGTCCTGCGAAGCCTTCTGGTTCTAAACACTTTTTAGCAGTGGAATAGAAGGCGAAGAAGGAACAAATCGCCCACTTTGTAAAGGGGGCAGCTCGCCTTTGGCGAGCAGGGGGATTTAGATTTAGTAAGTCAATATTGGAAACAATCCCAAATTTATGCTATTCCTAATGTTAACGATCCATCGATCTGTAAAAGGCTAATAGGATGTTAGTCTTTTAAGTTGTAAAACTAGATTTAATGTCTTAGATTTAAATTGTGTTTTGTTTTAGGGATTATAAATATGAGGGACCATATGAAAAGACCATCCAATAAGCAGTTACTCACTCAGGCCGTATTGGCCTCCACGTTGTTCATCACACCATTAGCCTTTGCGACGCAGTTTGGGCCAGGTAATACCGCGGGTCCACAACAAACTACGGGTGCAACCCTTAACACGGTTGAAGTGTTGTCGACAGGCCAAATTACAGGTACCAATGCTGATGCGGTTGATTTAAATTCGGCTGGCGGCATTGTTATTACGGATGCGAACAATACTTTTGCAGGAACTAGCGCTATTTTAGCAACAGGTACCACAACACAAGGTATCGGTATCAATATTACTGGTGCAAATGGTATTGTTACCATTGGAGCAGGTAGCGGTGTTAATTCAACAAATACTAAAGCAACATCAGATGCTATTTTGGTGAATGCTGCAGGCGCGACGATTACTAACGCTGGTCAAATATCAAGTACAGATTTCAGCGCGATCCATTTGTTAGCCACTGGCACAGGCGTGACTATCAACAACTTAGCAGGCGGTTTAATTACCAATACTGCTACAGGGACAACTCCTACGGTATTGGTTGCTGCTGGCGGTGGCACAATGACCTTGAACAACGCTGGTACGATTCAATCGCTCGCAGCGTTTGATGCAATACAAATCCTGAGCTCTTTTACTTCTCTGACCAACAATTCCGGTGGAACTATCATCCATAATGATCCAGGTGCAGCAGGGAATGCAATTACCATCGGGGCAGCTGTGACGAGTGGTACTATCGCCAATAATGCAGGTGGTTTAATTCAAAATAACGGAACCGGCAGCGTCATTAGTGTTACGGCCGCAGGGGCGCTAACAGGCATCAACAACGCAGGAACTATTTTTAATAGCGCGGTCACAGGTGCTGGTCCGGCTATCGTTGCGGGCGCTGGTGCGGTAATAGGAAATGTTACGAATGGCACGGGTATTGTTAATACCGGTAACATTACGAATAGCACACCAGGTGCAGCAGCAATTGACTTAGGTACAGCAGCAGGGGTAAAAGGAACCATCTTCCAACAAGGGGGAATGATTACAGGTAATATCTTACTCGCCAGCGAAGATGCAAACAGTGCGGGTAATGTGTTTCAAATGACAGGGGGTACGATTGCTGGCAATGTGACTGCGAAAAGCGTAGTTCAGAATACGCTGACACTAGGTGGCGGCACTATTTTAGGTAATGTGAACTTAGGTACACTTGGTGATACAGTAACCTTATCTGCTACAACAGTGACAGGTACCATCAATGGTAACGCTGCTTCAACCGTTGGCAACACCTATAATGTTACCGGTGGAAGTTTTGGTGCCCTTGTCGGTGGTGCGGCAGGTGATACCTTAAATATCAATGCTACCTTTGCTGCAAATGGCCCAATCAGCGGCATTAAGACCTTAACTGTGAATAATACGGGTACTGTGTTTACGCTAAATAAATCACTTGCCCTTGTTCCCGGTACGGTTGCTGGCACAGGAATTACCATCAATACAGGGACTACCTTTGTTGATAACGCGAATATCTCTAGCACGGCTATTACCGCTGGTATCACCAACAATGGTTTGTTCTCAGTTGCAACGGGTTCGCCTACGCTGAGTTTTCCAGACTTAGTAACAACTGTCGCGTTTACTAATAATGGTACGGTTGCCATTGGCCCGATGAGCGTAGTGACATTAACAAGCGGCAGTACAGGCGTTGCATTTTCCGGTACTCAAGGTTCTTACTTTGAACCTGCTATTCAAGGGATAACGGTTCCGGGTGGAGGAACCTCTAATGGTATGTTGCTAGTGAATGCTGGGGCTCAAGTAGGGGCTGTGACTTTAGCTGCAAATAGCTTTATTCAACCTACCATTTCAGGATTTGTGCCAAATGGTTCTACTTACAATATCATTACTGTTGCTGGTGGTGGCACAATCGTAGATAATTCTACTTTATTGCAACCTTCTTCAGCCACGGTCTATTTCACCAAGGCGCTAGTAGGTACCACGATTGACCAATTAACGGCGCATCGTAACTCCTTCACCTCGCTCTCTGAAAGCCGCGTTACCCGCGGAATCGCTGGTGATTTAGACTTTCTTGCCCAAGGCAACGGCCCAAGCGATCAAAATATGCTGAACTTGCTTGCGCAATTTGACCAATTGCCTACGCAAGACGATGTTGAACAAGCCATGGAAAGCTTAACACCTCCCTTTAACTGGGGCTTGGTCGCCGCTTCTCATATGGGCATGGACAGCGTGTTTAATAGCGTCGAAGACAGACTTTCTGATTTAGTCGCTATCCAAAACGGACATCGTAGAGGGGCAGCGGTTCAGGGTGTGCATCATAAACACCATCATAAACACCACCATAAGCATCACCATAAACACCATCATAAGCACAAGAAAGAACAACATTCTAGTGCGGCTGCTGGCTGGCAAGTTGCTCAAAATGGCTTGAATTACGGTGATGAAGCAGGTCAATTCGGGTTATGGGCTAACATCATGGGTGGCCATATCGACCAAAGCGAACGCGATAATGTCGATGGCTACAAAGTCAACGGCGCAGGCGCAGTACTGGGGTTTGATTACGGCGTGAATGAGTGCACCACGTTAGGGTTGGCAGTGAGCTATAACAAAGCCAACGTAGACGATAAGGCTGAAAATCCTAAAGATCTCTCTGTGAAATCATGGCAGGGAACAGGTTATGGCTGGTTTGAATTCCAAAATGGGATTTACTTAGATGCCATGGTAGCCGGTGCGCACAATGATTACGACTTAAATCGTGTTATCAGTGTGAATCAAATCAACACTGCCGCACAAGCTTCGTTTGATGGCACACAATGGGGTGCTCAGGCGGACTTAGGCTGGTCGCTCGTGAATGATGACACCTACTACTTCGCGCCTTTTGCCCGCTTGAAGTATGTGCATCTGGATGTTGATGGTTACACAGAATCAGGTGCGGATTTCTTAAGCCTCACTGTCCAAAATCAAGATTTAGATGAATTTATGGGCGGCATCGGGTTTAAAGTGGGTGGCTTAATTCCTTCTGGGAATATGCTCTGGGTACCAGAACTGACCGCGTTAATTGGTTATGACTTTGATAACGATGCGGAGGTAACCACAGCGGCCTTTAATGCGGTTGCGCCAGCTTTCGTGACCAATGGGGTTAAACCTGGTAAAACCATCTTTGACTTAGGGTTAGGGTTAAGTGCGCATTGTGGAGATAGCTCAATCTTCACCATCAAGTACAACCTTGAACTCAGAGATGATTACACCAGCAATGCCGGCTATCTCCAGTTTAACTACCTCTGGGGTTAATCTAGTAGTAAGTCCTTCATATTTTAAGGCCGGCACTTGCCGGCCTTTTTTTCATACAAGCCCTGTCCTACGAAGCTTCCGAGCGAAGTAGGAAAATTAATTAAAAAAAACTATTGCAATTGATCTCATAATGCCTACAATCAAGGTGTGAATGCTATGACCTCATCAACCATAGGATAAGGTCCTTAAACGGGATGAATGCAACGATCTTCGACGACACACTGCCCCGACCAAAATTAAACACTATTAATATAGATCCTCATGTAAACGAAAAAATGTCGTTCTTGATGATCGTCGCACAACTCATCTGGTTTGGGCTCGGGCTTTCTCTGTTATACGACATCACCGAGATGCTCTTGCACTGGCCGCACCTTGTCGTCGTTGTGTTGTACGCCGGGCTCATGATCAGCACGCCCTGGATGGGACCGCGTGTGATGGTGTCTTTGAGCTTGCTTTCTTTGCCGGCAATTTTAAGTGGCTTATATTTTGCGATCACGGCGCCCTTACCAGGCGACAGCTTTTTTGCACTCTGGTCGCAGATGACCAGTACGAAGACGGTGGAGTATTTAGGGTGGATGTTAGTCATGATGGGTTACTACATCAGCTCTGCCAGAAGTAATATTGGCACGTTGGTCACGGGTGTGGGTTTTCTTGTGGGCAATGGTTTAGTCGTCTATGCAGGTGACTACGCTGCCGCCACGCAGGGCTCTTACATTTTGGGGCTGATCTTGCTTGCGTTGTGCGCGAAAATTGCCAGTCAGACTAAACTCGTTTGTGTCAGTAGACATGTTTCAAGAGTCACGAAAATTCCGACCAAAATGATGATGCTGTTGGCGGGGATCTGCAGCTACATGCTCTATGACTGGTACTATCAGTACTTAGACGGATGGGCGTTGCATGCTAGCAGTATCTGTCCACCTTTGATTTTTATCGTGTTGATGAAATGCTTTAGATTATCAGGGCGCATACAGGATGCGCCCCTACATCAAGACAGATAATCCAAAATCACTTTGCCGTAAGGCAGCGTCAGATCCGTCAAAATGTGAGTGCCTGAAATCACCTTACGTACCGGCAAGGTGGCAACGGGTGCCATGGCATGCGCAAATAGATCGAGAGCAGCAGGGCCACGCCAAGTGCCTTTAACGGTGATATCTTCAAGGGTGTATTCCACGAGCTCACAGATGCGAGGAGAACCATCGACATGTGGGATGATTTTCAGTAAATAATTGGGCGTCTGTAACGATTTTAAAATTTCTCGGGGATCTAAGGTTTCGTATTTATAGCCCATGGTAGCAAGCGCAATTTGGCAGCCTTCGTACGCTAATTTTCCCACTAATGTTTCGTTGCTTACAGACAGGCTCGGGTTGGCCAGTTTTTTAGGAAAGCCCCAGATCTCTCTGCCGCCAGCAATAGGGGATTCATCGTCTAAGTACATGGCATGAGAATAGCTTCCCATTTTTCCTTGGTAGCGTACGGGGATCACTTGTCCAGATTCAGTATAATCTCCAAAGCCAGTCGAATCAGGCATACGAATAAATTCAAATTTAACAATGGGCTCCGTTACCTCCAAGGGCTCTGGGACCACTGCTTTTAACGCATCGATGTCGGTTTCATAAGTTAACACAAAATATTCTCGATTAATAAATCGATAGGGTCCTCGTGGGTAAGCAGGATTTGTGATGGGCATTGAGAACGCATTTTCTAAAATTTCAGATTTTTTCATTGCATATACCAGCCATGGCTGACCACGAGGGATTGTCCGGTGAGTGCGTTAGAATTAAATGAAGCAAAAAATAAAGCAACCTGTGCGACATCTAATGTCGTGGTAAATTCTCCATCAACGGTGTCTTTTAACATGACTTTTTTAATCACATCCTGTTCACTGATGCCTAAATCTTTTGCCTGTTCTGGAATTTGTTTTTCGACAAGCGGAGTACGAACAAATCCTGGGCAAATTACGTTGGCACGGACATTATGGGCGGCGCCTTCTTTAGCGACCACTTTACACAAGCCAATTAAGCCGTGCTTTGCGGTGACATAAGGTGCTTTGAGCAAGGAAGCCTCATGGGAATGCACAGAGCCCATATAGATGATGCTGCCGCCTTGACCTTGTTTGTACATGCTTCTGATACAAGCACGTGTGGTTAAAAAGGCACCATCAAGATGAATTGCTAATAATTTTTTCCATTCGTTGAAGGGTAAATCTTCAATAGGGGAAATATACTGTACACCTGCATTGCTGATCAGGACATCGATACTCCCAAAAGTTGAAACAACCTCAGCAATACCGGAATCTACCTGGCTTTCATTGGTGACATCCATCCCCACGGCCATTGCCTTGCCACCTGCTGTTTGAATTAATTTTGCAGTTTCTTCAGCTTCTTGCATATTGAGATCTGCAATGGCAATGTTAGCGTTTTCTTTAGCGAAAACTTGGGCAATTTTTTTGCCAATACCACTTGCAGCGCCTGTAATAATAACGGTTTTGCCTTGTAGCATAATTCTTCCACAAAATTAATGACACGTTTTTTAATTATAACACTTCTGACATTCACACAACCTTGTAATATCGACAGATGTTTTACTGTACAGCGTCCAGGTTGCACGGATATATCTTATGCAAACGATCCCAGCGGACGATAATAGAAGGGGGGGAATTTATGCCATATGATATTTTAGATTTTAAACGACATTGGGCTCGATTTTTAGTATGGGGCCTGTTGCTTATCATTTTAGGGGGCATCGCGATAGGTGCTGCGACTTTCACCACATTAATCACGGTGATCTTTTTAGGAGCATTAATATTGGCAACCGGTATCCTGGTGCTGATAGATTCCTTTCATTTTTGGAAAGGGAAAGGGTTTAGCTTTGTTTTGCATTTTATGATGGGGGCACTGTATATTCTGGTGGGCTTGATCTGCATTACGGGTCCTGCACCTGCTTCTATTTCGCTGACTTTACTCTTAGCGCTCTTTTTTATGTTGCTTGGGATATTTCGGATCTGGTTTTCACTTGCCTATAAATTTTTGGGTTGGAAATGGAGCTTAGTCAGTGGGATCCTCGCTTTAGTCTTGGGCGTGTTGATTATGGCTAACTGGCCAGCTTCGGGATTAGTGATTATTGGATTGTTTATCGGAATAGATTTAATGGTAATTGGTTGGTATTACGTGATGATGAGTTTGGTGGCAAAAACAGGGCAATAATGCTTTTTTTAAACGTTCGATTTAGAATAAACCTTTCTCTATTTTTCATCCTATTTGTATTAGGGTGCAATACACTAGCGGCGAAAGATCTCTATTATGCGACGCCGCGAGCAGTACAAAAACTTGACGCTCCTATCCACATTAAGTTAACGGATTGGAGTGCTGAATATTTTGTTATTCCTGTGATGATTAATGAAAAAGGGCCCTATCATTTTATGATTGATACGGGAATGAGTTATAGCACTTTGAGCAAAAAATTAGCCCAAGACCTTAATTTGACGTTTATCAAAAAGGGGATAGACACAGGGAACTACACCCGAAGAGAAGCCCAATTCTATAAAATTGCTTCTATAGGACTGGGGCAGGCGAAACTTTATGATTATGAGGTAAAGGTCTTTGCTGAGCCGAGCATCATTAGTGCTATGCACCACGATAAGAATTTGGCAATTGATGGTATCTTAGGAATTGGCGCTTTCCACCATTATCTTTTTACGTTAGATCACCTGCGTAATGAAATTATATTGGAAAGTGCACAATTAGATCCCAAAAAGCCAGGCGTGTTCCCGTTTGCAGACACCCAAAGAGTTCCTGGGATTATGTTGACCCTGAAAGATGAGACCCATACCCTCACCATACCTTGTTTGATCGACTCAGGATACAATGGATATTTTACCATTCCAACTTCTGTTTCCATTCCTTTTAAAAAATTACAAGAGAAAATGGTTAAAGCACGTTCTGGGATAAATGAATATATTGTTTATAAATATCAATTGGATGCCAACGCTACTTTCGCAGATCAACATATTCTTAACCCAGAAGTTTTATATGGGAATGGAATTTTTGGCGTGTCAGGGTCTTTTTTTGGTTTGATTGGCCTCTATGTGATTAATGAACATAAAGTAACATTGGATTTGCAGAATAGGTTGCTCAGAATTGAGGAATAAAGACAATAAAAAACTTTATTGATGCGTAACAGTTTCTTCTTTGGAGAAAAGTATTTCACTTTTGATTATATTGTGGTAAATTGCCAAGATTCCACAACCAATAGGAGAATTTGGAATGATCGCAAAAAAGAAACCTGGAACTCGTGGTCGTAAACCCGCAGCTAAAGGAGTGAAAAAAACCACTGCTAAGGCTAAAAAAGTGTCCACCAAAAAGGCTGTTGTTAAGAAGCCTGCGGCTAAAAAAGCTGCGCCTAAGAAGGTTGTTGCTAAAAAAACTGCTGCTAAAGGTCGCAAAGTGACCAAAGCTGCAAAAGCAACAAAAGCAGTTAAAAGCCTTAAAAAAGCAAAAGCACCTGCTAAAAAAGCGGCCGCTAAAAAAGTTACTGCCTCTGCTGGGATGGCTCCTAAGAAAAGAGGTAGACCTCGTAAAACAGCAGTTGCGGAAGTTATCTAACCCTGCTTCGCAAAAGCTTCCGCCGTCGCTTCAAGAAAGCTATGGCGGACAAGGCGCAGGGCAGGCTCAAACAACCTTGTCCTGCGATGCTCCTAGTTACAACTTAAAACCGCAACGTCTTTCAGCTCAGAATCCTCTTGATCTTGCTGCCAAGATTTGAATGCAGCTTCATTATATTGTTCATTTTCAATAAGAGTATCTTCAAAAGTTCTGTAATTTACACAATTTTCCATTTTTAGGCCATTATGTGCCGATATATTCAATAATAAGTATTAATTATCGTAGATTATATTAGTAATTTTCACAAATATTCAGAGATTAGCTAACAAGTTAGCGCTAATCCCTTCCTGATTTTTATGCTGCGCGCGAACTAAATTTGCGCTTGCGATAAAGGGGGAGAATTGCGATTCTCCCCTTTTATAATCCCCCATCGCGGTAACCTATTGAAGTTAATGAAAAATAATTAGCGAGAATAACTGACAAATAGTATTTCTACCCAAATAGAAATACTATAATTTAAATATAAGCTTATTCTATAAGCCTACTTTTTTATGGTTTTGAACTTACTCTAAAGAAGTGTTATGAGGGAGGTCAAGATGCCAATCGTGAAATTAAAAAATTACCTAGATGCGAATCATGTTAAATACAATAGTGTGGTGCATTCTCAGGCCTATTCAGCAAAAGAAGTCTCCCACATAACCAATACCCCAGAAGGGGAATTGGCTAAGACGGTCATTGTGAATTTAGGCCATAAGATGGTAATGCTTGTGCTGCCATCCGCTGAGACGATCGATTTTAAATCTTTGAGAAAATCTTTACGGGCAACTGATGTAAGTTTAGCTTCAGAGAAGGAATTTTCGAAGGTATTTCCAGATTGTGAACTAGGTGCGATGCCCCCTTTTGGAAATCTCTATAACATGGAAGTATACGTTGATGAGCATTTGGCAAATAATAGAGAAATAGCTTGTAATGCGGGTACCCATAGCGAAGTTATTAGATTGTCTTATAAAGATTTTGATAAGTTGGTTCATCCAAAGAAAATAGCGATTACGCATTAACAACATCAGCAGGTTGCCTTAAGTCGTTGACAGTTGAGAGCGTTGCCGGGATAATACCCGGCTCTAGGCGCCCGTAGCTCAGTTGGATAGAGTATCTGGCTTCGAACCAGAGTGTCGGGAGTTCGAGTCTCTCCGGGCGCGCCAGAAAAATCGAAGTAAAATCAAATAATTAAACGGTTTAACTTGACTTACTTCTGAACGGCAAAATTTGCGACTGTGACGAAATCGTGACGAACGCAATGTTTTCAGCGAATGGCGCGGTGTGCTCAGCGGCTAAATGCGCATACCGTTGCACCATTTCCATACTTTCCCAACCACCTAGTTCTTTCAACACATGCAAAGGTGTTCCCTTTTGCGCATGCCAAGAAGCCCAGGTGTGTCGAAGATCATGCCAACGAAAATCCTTAATGTTGGCCCGCATTAACGCTAATTTAAATGCTTTATTATTGGATCTTTTAACGGGTTTGCCGTGATACGAAAATACATAAGTATCATGCTTGCCTCGTTCCTTTGTGATCACCGATAATGCATCTGAATTTAGTGGTACTGCGATGGCACGCCTTGCCTTCGCTTGATCAGGATGGATCCAAGCAATCTTTCGATTTAAATCCACTTGCGACCATTCTAATCTCGTCACATTCGACATTCTCAATCCAGTAGCAAGACTAAATCGCACTAACGCGGCTAAATGCTGTGGGCATTCTTTGATTAAGCGTTGCGCTTCATGAGTCGTTAACCAACGGATCCGCTTTTCCTTTATTTTCAATAATCGCACTTTGGGAATTTTATCAATCCATTCCCATTCGTCTCTTGTCTTTCGTAATATTGCCCTAACAATTTCTAAAGCTCGATTAATGGTGGCATTGGCCACCCCTTCCTTTTTACGAACCAAACAAATTTCGTTAAGAATATCTGCATCAATTTCATCAAGCATTTTCTTCCCTAAAAAACGATCAAGATAACGTAAATGCATAATATCGGTACTAATACTCGCCTTTTCATTTGCTTCCATCAGCCAACGTTCCACTGCTTCTTGCCAAGTACGACGGGGTTTTAGCTTAAGCCTACTCACCTGCCAATACTCTGCTTTGAGCTTATCGTGCAACTCCTGGGCTAATACTTTATTGGTAGTCCCAGTAGTTTGGCGTATCCTTGTGCCCTTTGGCGTGACGAAGTTAATCCAATAGGTATCGTCTCGTTTATAGAGTGACATGTTGCCTCCTTCAATTCATTGAGGCCTTGCCGCTCTCCAATTGCTAGTGAAGCATACTGACTACGTAAGTAACTGGCAAGATCTGATTCAATGAAAACCCAGGCTTTTCCTACTTTTGCGCCTGGAATTATTCCTTTTATGGCTCTTTCGCGTAAGGTTTCAGTGTGAATTTTTAAAAAAACCGCTGCTTGTGAAAGCGTGTAAGTTCTCATGATTAAATGGTTAGGTTATAAAAGTTAACCTTAAATTAAGTTATTGGGGGAGGAGTCGTCAACGTAATTTTGGTTAACATAGCGTGTATGAAGTTTTTTCATCTAACAAATCTATACAAATAATAAGGCCATGCAAATTGAATTTCGATAGTTGCCATCAATCTTCACGGCTTTATGTTTCAGTCCTTCAATGACAAAACCAAGTTTTTTGTAGAGTGCGATTGCGGGACTGTTGTTCTCATTGACAGTAAGTTCAATTCGCGTCAACCCACGGGACTTAGCTTGGTTAATAGCAGTACGCATGAGAGCCTCACCAATGCCCTGTCCTCGATATTTTGCAAGAACACCTATACCTAGTACACCAGAATGCTCATAAACAGGTCGATGAAGAGAAGTAATGTCACACCATCCAACTACCGTATTTTCAATTAATGCGACAAAATGAGGCCATCCATCACGAAGGTTTTCATGGACAAAATCACGTGACATCTCGATGGGTGGTCCTTCCAAAAAGGCTAAGTATTTGCGCTCTCTTGCAACACTATCAACTGCTTTGCAAAATCCTTCAATATAGTCTTCTGAAATTGGAACAATTTGATAGTCGATCATTAATTAACCTTTTAACGTTAAGCTAGATTAATCGAATTCTTCTTGCAAAATAACTCGCACAACACCGTGTACTTTAGTCTTATTAGAAACAATTTCTTGTTGAAATAATCTATTCAAAGGCTGTAAGTATTTTTTAGCGCCTTCGTGTACAAATTTACGTAAAACGGTTTCTTTGTTATTGGAAGCAACCACAAATGAATTGGGTTTAGGCGTTATTTCAGGATCAACAATCACAATCATGCCCTCTCTGAAAGACACTTCATCCCCAGATTGGGCCACCATGCTGTTACCATTAACCTTTAAGGCAAAGCTCTTGGGGGAGACGGCAAGGGTCGTCCCAACCCTACGCTTGATTTGAGAAGGTTTAACAGGAAGCTTGAGAACATCTTCCCAATCAATTAACGGAATAGTCTCACTGATGAGTTCCGCATCCCCAAGACCAAACTGCAACCAAATGGGGGAGACAGCTAAAATCTTAGCGGCTTCTAATACGAGATCAGGATCTCGAAAGGTTTTCGCGGTGCCATTTTCAATCGCAGAAATAGTTGGGCCAGTTAAGCCACCTAACGCTTGACCGAGCTGATCTTGCGTCATTTGTTTTTTAAGTCTGGCTTCTTTCAGCCGTTCACCGATACTCATAGAAAGGCAGTGTAACAAAAGTTAACCCCAAATTGAACCCCATTCAATGCAAAATAAATAGGACGAGAAGCTAACTGTGTTAACTAAAGTTTATATTGTCAAATTGGTAATTTTAAATTAACTTAAGAAGGTCGGAGATAAGGAGATTAAAATGAATCAATTTGAAGCAGTGATTACTTATTTTGGAAGCAAAAGTGAACTGGCAAAGGAGCTAGGGATTAGTAGGCCAGCCGTCGCTAGGTGGAAGGACTATATTCCACGCGGAAGAGCTTATCAAATTGAAGTGCTTACTAAGGGGAAATTTAAAGCTAAAGATTTAACTTACCAAAGAGGAGGACGCAATGGATAGTTACCTATCAAATATGATTTCACATTGGCATTCACTCAAGAACCTTGAAGGTTACTATAACGATGAACGCCTTAAAACTGAAGAAGCCATCCAAAGTCATTTGCGAAAACATAACTTATGGAAAGAATCAGGCACCATGAATTTCGATAATCTGAAAATTCGTTCCGCCTTAAAACGCAAGTGGAGCCAAAGACACCTTGCTGAAATCAAAGCAAAACATCAATTAACGGCGACTAAATTCCCTTTTTACATTGAATACAAAGAGCTGAAAGGCCAGAGTGATTACTTAGAAGCAAAAGAACCGCAAGTTTGGGAAAAGCTTTCACCCGCTTTACTGGTTTATCCTACCAAACCTTATTTTTTTGCGCCTGATAGGGAGGCGTAATGACGTTACCTGCATTAGTAATAGGAAAACAAAAGCGCCCAGTTCGCATGGTGCTTTATGGTATCGAAGGCATTGGCAAGTCCACCTTTGCCTCTCTAGCTCCTAACCCTGTATTTATCGCAACTGAAGATGGGACGAGTCAACTCGATATCGCTCGTTTTCCGTTAGCAGCTGATTGGCCAATGATGCTCAGCAATATTAGCGCGTTACTCAAAGAAGCACATGATTTTAAAACACTGGTCTTAGACTCATTAGATTGGGCAGAGCGCTTATGTATCGATTACATTTGTCAGCAAAAGAAAATAAATTCTATCATCGACTTACCTTATGGCAACGGCTATATGGAAGTACTCAAGCAATTTGAGCGACTACTTAAAGGATTGGATGGACTATATAAAAAGGACATGCATATTATTTTGATAGCCCATGCGCAGATTAAAACCTTTAATAACCCTGAATATGAAAACTACGATCGCTATCAGCTTAAACTGTATGAAAAGATCTCTGCCTTAATCAAACAATGGTGCGATTGCTTACTGTTCGCTAACTATGAAACTTTTGTTACGCCCGCCGGAGAAGGTTTTAATAAGCGCCATATCGCCCAGTCTTATGGCAGAAGAGTCTTATATACAGAACACCGTGCCGCATTTGATGCCAAAAACCGTTATCAGCTACCTGCCATCATGGATTTAGACGCTAAAAAATTCTTTCACGCTTGTTTTTAACCCAAGGAGCCTATTATGTATCACCAAGATGTTGATTTTGGGGTAAGTTTATCTGAAATTGAAGATCTTCAAGACTTTGCCCCCATTCCACCGGGCACTTATCCTGTTCGCGCAAATAGTGTGGCGCTCAAAAATACCAAGATGGGGCAAGGGAAATATCTCCAATTTGAGTTTGTGATCACGAGCGGTGCGTATGCAAACCGAAAAATCTTTCAAAATGTGATGGTTGAGCACTCAAATGAAGATGCCAAACGCATTGGCTTGCAGTGGTTGAAGTCTTGGATCACTTCTTGCGGTGGATTGGGGACTGAAAGATTAACTTTATCCTTCATCACGCGTTTTTTATTGCAAGAAAGTCTCGCCGTTTTGATCATCGAAGAAGGAAAAGCGGGTTACGCAGACAAAAATAAGATCCAACGCTTTAAAAAATGCGTACCCAGTGCAAATTTAGAAGATGACTCGTCATTTTTTTGATCAAAATAGATAAAGAGATATCGCATGCGTGAGTTTTGTAAGTTCTCTCCGGAGTTTTGGTCGGGCGCCTTAGCCGAAAAGTTGAAAAAAATTGGTCGTGATGCACTACTTTTAGCAACCTACCTGCAAACAAATCGACATTCGAACATGATCGGGGTGTATTATTTGCCGATTGCGTACATGTCTTATGATACTGGGATCCCTTTAGAGCACCTCGAAAGCCTGCTTGATGATCTCGGAGAGTTAAATTTTTGTCATTACGACAAAAATCACTCCTTCGTATGGGTTGTCGAGCTGGGTTTTATACAGACTGGAGGGGCTTTGAAGGGGCTTGATAAACGCGTTATCCAGTTGCAGAAGCAGTTCGAAGCCCTTCCGATGGTCTCCTTCCTCCCTTATTTCTATGAAAAGTACGGCGAGTTATACCATCTGAAGGGGCTTCCTGATGGTGTTTTCGCAAAAAAAAGCCCCATCGAAGGCCCTTCGAAGGCCCTTCGAAGCAAGAAGAAGAAGAAGGAGAAGAATAAGGAGAAGGAGAAGAAGAAGGAGAATACAGATCTCGAAATTTTTTTCGCAGAAGAAAATTCTCCAGTTGAAAAGATTTTTAATCATTGGCGGCAAACGATGGATCACCCACAAGCGGTGTTGGATAAGAAACGCGAAAGGGTAATTGTTGCTGCGTTGGATTTAGGATATGACGAGGCACAGCTCTGCGAAGCGATCACGGGTTGTTCCTATACGCCACACAACATGGGCGATAACGAAACAGGGCAGCGATACGATGGGTTACAAATTATTTTTCGTGATGCCGATCAAATCGACCGTTTCAGGCGAAATTACGAAACCCCTCCCAAACGGTCAAGTCCACACGAAAAACTCAATGAGCGCAATTCTGTAGCGATTAAAGCATGGTTAGAAGAGGAGGCGACGATCGATGGAAACACGTGATCGAGAAAACTTTGGAAAATTGTTAATGGCAATCGGTGAGCTTTACAACAAACAGGTGAGTGCATCGCTTGTCAAAATCTATTGGCGAGTTTTAGAAACTTTTGTGTGGGAAGATGTCGTCAATGCTTTTCAAGCACATGTGCAAGATCCGGATAGTGGACAGTTTTTGCCAAAACCTGCGGATATTATCCGTGTGATTAAAGGCAACAGCCACAGCCAAGGGCTACAAGCGTGGACCAAAGTGGATCAAGCCATTCGTTGTGTAGGCCCCTACCAAAGCGTGGTGTTTGATGACGCCATTATCCATGCGGTGCTGCAGGAGATGGGAGGCTGGATCAGGATCTGCAGCGTTGGAGAAGATGAGCTGCCCTTTGTGGCCAAAGAATTTCAAACGCGCTTCAATGCTTATCGCTACAAAGCGCCACAGGGTTATCCAAGATACCTTGTTGGGATTAACGAACACCAAAACCGTTTAAACGGCGGAGAAGTTCAGCCACCCAGGTTATTGGGGGATCAAACCAAAGCACAAGCGATATTGAGCCACGGTAAGCAAGAGGCAATCACGCAAGCCGTCATAAACCTACTCCCAGGAGAATGCTATGCATGAACCACAACGGCTATTAGCAAGATTTAATCCCATTACGGTGGATTGGCAAAATTGTATTCCTGTAACAGGCGCAGTGTTAAGGGCAGAAGATATCGCTGCAGGGTTAGCAGGGCTGGCAAGAGGGCCCTATCTCTTGATGCGTTATTTGTGGTGCCAAGATAAAACGGATATCGCAGAGCTGCATGCTTTGTTGCTCAATGAAGTATTGCAGATAGCCAAGAACCATAATTGGGCTTGTAAGGGCAATATGCAACGCTTAACAGCGCTCATGAAAATGGCGCTTTATGAATTTGAAAGAGAAAATCACTGTAAGCCTTGCAAGGGTACTGGCGTGAAGACCCATCAAACCTGTGCGCAATGTAATGGGAAGGGTAAAAAAAGGCGATCACAGGCAGAGTACGCAAGATTGTGTGGCGTGAAAGCGAACAACTGGCAACAAAAGTGGGCATACAAATATCATGAAATTTATCTGTTAGTGTCAGAATGGAATGAAATTGGGATGGATCATTTATTGACGAAATTGTGATGCAATTGACGAGGGGATATGTTTTTGGTATGCTAAATCCCAGAATGAATAATTACGTCTCAAACACTTCTAACTAATCCAACACCTTCTTTGGAACCAATTCAACCAGACTATCCTTGGCAACATTGTCTGCACGGCGATGCTTTACCTGATACAAAATTACTACACGCCGTTATCATGCAAGGCTGGAAAGATGCTAATAGCCGTCATAACACTAAATTCAGAACCAAGGCACGTTTATGGTTCTACTCTTATCAATTTTATCAATACTGCGAATTACTCAATTTAGATTTTGAGACTTTTCTAAATATCGTTGAACCGAAATGGGGTAGGTTATGAGAAATTACTTGAGCGAAAAATGGATCCTCGATAAACGGATCAATTTAGGCAACGTTTTTACCGCAGGCATAATCGCCATTTCTATCTTCTGGTGGGCAGCCCAAATTGAAAAACGCATCGCAGTGCTTGAGGTGCAGCTGAAAACTCATTACGACGGCGTTCACCGTTTGAGTGCACACATAGATAAATTAATGGAGCATCACTAATGTGGGAACATTTCACGGTTGATGAGCTGAAATGCAAGTGTGGGTGTGGTAAAGCTGACATGGATCCTTACTTCATGTCAAAACTACATGCGCTGAGAAAGACGCTAGGGTTTCCATTGCAGGTAAGCTCAGGATTTCGGTGTGAGGAATATAATCAAAAAGTGAGTAAAACGGGAAGTAAAGGCCCGCATACACTTGGGAGAGCGGTGGATATTGTAGGAAGTGGGAAAGAGGCTTATTTACTCGTGCAGTATGCTACTAATTTTCATATGCAGGGGATTGGGGTAAAACAATCAGGCTCTCATGAGCAAAGGTTTATTCATTTGGACGATATGACTGAGAAAGATGGGTATCCAAGACCAAGGATATGGAGCTATAATACATAAAACTCATTATGGAACATTTTTCAAATGCGCATTAGAAAATATAAATCAGGCGATAATAAAAGGATATCAAATCTAATTCGTAAATGTTTGATTGAGATTAACAGCGCAGATTATACAGCCAAACAAATTAAATTTATATGGAAAGAAGTTAGTCCGTCTAAAGTTCACATTAAGTTTGCCAGCCGAAATTCCTATGTTGCTGTAGAAGACAATAAAATTATTGGGTGCTTCACTTTTAAGGATGGTGAAATAGGTAATGTATTTGTAAACCCTAGATTTCATAGTCAAGGAATTGGCCGTAAGTTAATGGCAAAAGCTGAAAAAGTTGCAAGCCAACTTGGATTTTTATCTGTCTGGGTTAATTCTAGTATAACCGCTGTAAGTTTTTATAAAAAACTGAATTATAAAAAAAAGACAAATGTCTCACACAAAGATGGTGGTGAGACATTTGTCATGAAAAAACAATTGCCTAAATAATTTAGCGCTCAAATTAAAGATTCTTCATGACAATATTGAACAAAATATTGGGTAGTCCAACAACATTATCTATCGAAGCAATTGGTAAAGTATTAGACAAGTTATTTACTTCAGATGAAGAAAAAGCATATGCTCAAATTGTTTTTGAAAAGTTAAAACTGCATCCTGCAGAGCTGCAAGTCGCGCTCAATCAAGATGAAGCAAAGCATCATTCATTATTTGTTGCAGGTTGGCGGCCCTTTATTGGCTGGGTCTGTGGGTTAGGATTGGCAAATACTTTCATTATTAATCCCCTATTACAATGGTTGTGTGGTATCACAGGTCCGCAAATGCCGCTCGAAGTGATGATTGAATTGGTTATTGCGATGCTTGGGTTGGGCACATTGAGAACAGTTGAAAAATTTTCTGGTAAAGCAAAATAATGATTGTGGTTAAAGTTAGTATCAGCGGAGCTAATCAATTTCAAAAAACATTGAACAGTACGCATGCTGAAGTGAATAAAAAATGCCAGCAAGCGCTTAATCGTACGCTGCAACGGTCACGAACGCAGATGACCAATGCGGTGGGTGAGAAGCTAAACCTGAGGAAGAAAACGATTCGGGATTTAGTCAGTATACAACGGGCGACTAAAGCAACAGGGTTGATAGGGAAGCTGAGCGTTAGGAACAAAGCTGTTCCTCTAATAGAATATCGCGCTAAGCAAAATCGAAAAGGGGTTAGCTTTAAGGTGTTTCATAATCGGCCAAGACAGTTGATTAAGCATGCCTTTATTTATTCTGATAGAAGAGCTAGGTTAACGGTGTTTAAGCGAGAGCCTGGAGCGAGGAGATTGAAGATTAAGCCACTGTATGGGACGACGGTGATGCATGTGGCGAGGGATAGGCTGAATGCTGTGAAGAGTTTTGCTGCAGAATTTCTAGTTACTGAGATAAAACGCTTATTGGCTTTAACCTAAAATTAACCGAATCAGTTAGGACTTAACCGAATGAGGTCTCTTTCGGTTAGCGATCTAGGAATTTCAAGGGTTCTCAGGGAGCAAATTTTAACCGGTCGGTTAAGTTATTTGGGCGTTCGGTTAGCTTAACTCAACCTCGTGCATAATAGAGGTGCTCTATTAAGTTCGCCAAAGAATAGCTTGTTTAAAATTTAATGTCACATTTTCTGTTTTTGCAATTGGTGTATTACCCAGGCTCTCGTTGGCCAGCACGCAATAATAATGATTGGGATTACAGCCAGTGATGTTCCTGATAGGAAACGTGAAATGGGATCTGTACTCATAAACCCGAACAAACCAAAATAACCAAACATGAGAAGAACATTAATAATTAATAGAGAAGCCCTAGCGGATGTAGTAGTCAAATTTAAATGAGAATAAGCTGAAATCAAAGTCTGTGCAAAGAAATGCCATAATATATAGAACACTAAATATCCCAATATAATATAAATATACCATGGTGATATCTGTGTTCCATGCACTATATTTGCGATATCTCCACGCGGGCTAAATGTTCTTATTGGAACATAGGTGTAGAAAGTGGCTACAGCCATAAAGTTAAACCAAAATAAAAAATAATAAAGCATCGTAGAGCGAGTGATAGACTTATTCTTTAATAAAATTAATGACAAAATATATAGAATACCAACTCCTAGGCCAGGGCCTGCAAAGGCAATTAAAGCAGCAGATAAGTTATGACCTTGAGAAAAAATTATTGGGTAGTTTACATTTTCATCAATATTAGCCAACAAAAGCAAATTTAGCCAACTTGTTCCACCATAATCTATCATCAACGGATTGGGCATAAACCCAAGCATCCACGCAGTAAAGGAATGAGCATATTCATGCGCAAAAACAACAAGATAATGTGTTATTAAAATAAAAATTGGTGTAAGTAAAATCAGTTTAAATTGTGAAGAAAGGGTCATTTCATGGTCTCCTATTCATTAAACTATAGATGAAATGAAATTATTGCCAAGTGAAGTTTTCCTAGAGCCGTTATGAGAAATGTTTATGGACTTAGAAGCCTTGGTAAAGCAGAAGAATCCGATTTAAAACCAGGGCGTTATTTGTGTAATTTACCGCTATTTTTTGCCTTTTAGATTACCTAGCGTTGGTGTTGAACACCGTTTAAGGCGTCAAAAACGGCTTGGGTGCTTCCCCACCAAAATCCATGCCGGCCGCTGAAGCGCCGTTTATTGAGTACAAAGCCACGCAGAGTTTTTAGTTACTGAGATAAAACGCTTATTAGCATTGAGGACGAAGGGGTGGCAGATTCCAGTAGTTTTCCTAGAAAAATGATAATTAGTCCCATCATTAAAAGTTGGAATATACACGTTATGGCGAACTTTATTGTTTTGGCATTGTCCTAATCGGCATGATTATTATTATATAGTTGTATAAAAGATGAGTGAATCAGATAATACAAATAGTGAAGTAAACGACAAAGAAAAGAAAAATGACGATGAAGACAAAATATGGAAAGATTTGGATCATAGGGAACAAGAGAATATTGATAAAATTGTAAGTCATATTAAAGAGAATGATTGTAAAATTATCAATTCATATAATGATTTGCTCTATAAATGGTATTTTTTATTGAACGCAGGAGGGTTGATTGGTACGCTTACATTGTTGACTTTAAATTCAGAGTTAAATCATATTACTGTGCTGTGTATTGTTTTAATTACTTTTTTTCTCTTAGGAATAATGTCAATAATTACCGCTACAAAATTAGAAATAAATAGATTTGATGAAGACACTAATGATATTAAACGTGAATTTGAACAATTTAAAAAAAATAAAATGAAGCAATCATATTTTCTAGAGAAAATTAGAGGGGAAAACCATTCTACAGATTTGGCTAGGCATTTTGAATGTTTCAGCTTGGCATTTTTTATATTTGGCATCGTGATAGGAATAGGGTATTTCATTATTATTTCACAAGGTTACTGTGTTAAATGCAATACAAAAACACAACAACGTGTAACACAAGTCGATGGTATGATACATCGGTCATACAAGTGAGAATACTTTTTTGTAAATGGGTCCTTCCCCACCAAAATCCACGCGGGCCGCAGAAGCGCAGAATACGACTAGCAACTGCGCGTAGAATTTGCCCCTTGTTTCTTATTGTTGAGACAAATATGCTGAAAATATCAAGAAATGACTGATGTTAACAATAAAGTCACTCAGCCCATCAAATAGAAGTTGGCACCCTAAATAAGCATGTGATGTGGTTTGACAGATTGGGTCGATATCTTATGGTTTTAATAGAATATTGCGGAGATCTGAAGAGACCTCCGCGAAACTAAATTTACGAATAGAACGGACTCTTATTTATTTGAAAGACGCTTTTGCATTTTGATTTCATTATTAAATTCTGATTGGTCAGTGAGCATCAGAGTGACATTATCGTTATCAGAAGTTACAGGACAAGAGCAAGTCAAGCCTAATTCGACACTTTTGCAGGATTCTGTTGTTATTAACTCTTTTAAAGCAAGAAATGAAGGACTTAAGCCGATCTCTAACATTTTTGATCGCCTAAATTTATGTCCATTGCCTACTCGAGCCATCGTAAAGCCAATCTGCCCACTTAAAGCGATACCCTGTTGAGGATCGTGCCAGACCGTATGGAAAGGGTTGAAATAGATAGCATATGCTTCTAATTTTGGAATAGATTCCATTTCTTCTTGGGTATCCTTAATTCTCTTTACACAAAGCACAATAAAAGAAACTCTAGCAAATTTTTCGTTATGGCGAAGTACTCCTATGCCACGCATTATTTTATTGCCTTTTAAAAGATCAGTAGTAAGGCTATCCAAATTGAGATAGTTATCTTCAAATGAAACTATTGGCTGATCATATTTCAGTAAAGGTAATGCATGGATTATATTCAAATCACCAAACAAATAATTAAAGAAACGAGAGTAACGGCAGTTAATAAAGCAGAATCGTACTTCTTTTTTTGCATGAAATTGTCCAGAATAAAGAAGCGGAATTCCTACCCTTAAGGCTAACCGTTGCCAAGGATGTTCATCTTGCAACAAAGTATTAAATTTTATTGAGACTTGAGAAATCCTTCCTAAATCTTGCGCAGACAAATGTTCCATAATGGAAAAATGCACGTATTTTGGTAATTTTAAGAAAGGTGAATCAAGATTAGACTTATAATTATTTCTAAGCATATTTTCTAATTTATTTCGAATAGATGGATTTTCTTGAAAATTTGAAGCGCTTATAGTGGGCTTATTAAAAAATATGTTTAAGATTTTTTGAAAAAAACTAGTGATTTTTTTGACAAGTTGTTTAGCAATTGAGAGTGGTTTAAAAGCTTGACGCATATTGCTGACCTCTACTACAAATTAAGTTGCTATCCTAACAATATAAAAGGGCATGTCAAGTAATTCTGTAATATAAGTCAGTATAAGTAGTTATATTATTTTAATATGAGCATTGATAACACCCTTCGAATCGTCAATAAAGCACAATTAGCCACCATTTTTGGCAAAAGCCTTGTCACGATAGACTCTTGGATCAGAAACGGTATGCCCTTTGTGCACAAGGGTGACAAATCTACGGAATGGAAATTTGACACCAGCGCAGTACAAAAGTGGCGAGAAGAGCAAATATATTCTTCCGCATTGGGTAACGTTGAGAATGCGGGTATCGAAGAACTGAGAAAACGAAAGCTTGTTGTTGAAATTGGTCTCCTAGAAAATGAGCTGCAAAAAAATAGACAAGAAGTGGTTAGCATTGCTGAAGCTGAACAAGCGCTTACGCACTCTTACCTTACCATTAAACAACGATTAAGAACGATTCCGGAAAGGCTCGCTTCACAACTGGCCGCAGAAAGTGATGAGCAAGTTTGTGGCGAATTATTACTCAATGAAATTGATGATATTTTATTAGAACTTAGCCAGCTGGACTTTGATGGGACTAAGCCTCAATAAATCAACTAAACACTTAGCACCACCACCACGATTAACTATTTCTGATTGGGCCGATGAATATTGTTTTTTACCTGATAACAATGCTGAACCAGGCCGTTGGCGCACTTCTCGTGCTCCATATCAAAAAGGGATCATGGATGCGATTTGTGATCGCAGGATTCAAAAGATCACCATTATGACAAGTGCCCAAGTGGGTAAAACTAGCATGTTAAATAATGCGATAGGCTATTACATTCATCAATGCCCTAAATCCATTATTATCATGCATCCTACACTTAAAGATGCGAAAGATTGGTCAACGTTTAAATTAGCCCCCATGGTGGCAAACACTCCAGTGTTAAAAGACAAAGTTGCTAAGCCAAGAGCACGTGATAAAACTAATACCACATTGCGTAAAGAATACCCTGGTGGTTATTTAATGATTTTGGGTTCTAATTCGACATCTGAATTAAGAGGGCGTTCAGCTCCTATTATTTTGTGTGACGAAGTGGATGCCTATGAGATTACCAGTGAAGGGGATCCGATTAATCTCCTTTGGAAGCGTGCAAATACTTTTAGGGATAAAAAGTTAGTACTTACGAGTACCCCTACTGTAAAAGACATTAGTCGTATCGATCAATCCTGGGAGGCATCCGATAAGCGTCGTTACATGGTCCCTTGTCCACATTGCAAAAAAAATCAATGGTTAAAATGGGCAAACGTAAAATGGGACAAGGATGCCAATGGTAAGCACTTATCTGAAACAGCGTATTACGCATGTGAGCATTGCAATCAAAAAATTCATCACAAGCATAAAGCCAAAATGATAGCGCAAGGAGTTTGGGAGCCGGAGTGTGCTTTTACAGGGCCCCGCTCCGCCAAGGCTTCGCAGGGCAAGCACGCAGGGTTTCATTTGAATGAATTAATCAGCCCTTGGCGTTCCTGGCAAGAAGTGGTCGAAGACTTCTTAGAAAAGAAAGCGCAAAACGATTTACAAGTTTTTTTTAATGCTGCTATGGGTGAGCCGTGGGAGGAGCTAGGAGAAAAAGTTGATGGCAACAATATTTATCTTCGCCGCGAGTATTATGGTCCTGATTTACCTGAACAGGCAGTAGTGTTAACTGCTGGGGTGGATGTGCAAGACGATAGACTTGAGTGCGAAATTGTGGCTTGGGGACCCGGTGAAGAGTCATGGAGTATGGATTATGTGATCTTGAGGGGAGATCCCAGCCAGGAATTATTGTGGTCTAAGTTAACCTCAGTGTTATCGCGGACCTTTAAACATCCTGCAGGCAATATGCTCCCCATTGCGGGAACAGCCATTGATACGGGTGGTCACTATACGCAAGAAGTGTATCGTTATTGCCGGCAACATCCCTATAAGACGTTTGCTATTAAAGGCAGTTCTACCCAAGGTGGTCCGTTGGTGAGTAGACCTTCTAAGCGCAATTTAGGTAAAGTTAATTTGTTTGCCATTAACACAGTGACAGCAAAAGATACTTTTTACTCTCGTTTGAATTTAGCAGTGCCAGGGTCTGGGTACTGTCATTTTCCTATCAAGGAAATTTACAATGTTGAGTATTTCCATCAGCTCACTGTTGAAAAACGAGTGCTGCGATATAAGCAGGGGCGGCCATTTCACACTTATGTGAAACCTTCAGGGGAAAGGAATGAGGTATTAGATTGTCGAGTTTATGCTTTAGCGGCGCTTTATATTGTGAATCCAAATATGGCTCCTTTAGATAGAAAAACCAAGAAAAAACACATGGTGCCATCATCAAAGGGTTATGTTGGCGATACCAATATTAAATTGTGAGCCTCTAGTGTATTGGACTGCTATATTTTTCGTATACTGCGGGCAAGTCCTGTATGGCTAGTGTTATTTGTAAATTTAATTTAGTTAATGATAAAGAAAAAGCGTCTTTTAATGCAGTCATGATTGTTGAAGCAACTGCACTCAATAATTCATGGCTTCTACCTTTCATGACACCAATAGATAAATGTACGAAAGCATTGTCTTCATTGCCATCACCAAGAACAAAATCGTGATGCCTTATCACTCTGCTTTTGCAACTACGCAATTCAGTTGGTAGGTTTTCAGTTAAAATGTGGTGAATTTGCAATAATAGGCTTTTCGAGTCTTTTTCAATGACATTATTGCTGCATTCAAGAATAATTTGTGGCATTGCTACTCATCCTTAAAGTTATTTTTAGCATGGAATTTTATCATAAAATTAAAATATGTATACCATTTTAGATCTTCAAAACGTTGAAAAAGCATTAATGCAGCTTACCCTCGGCGAAAAAGTGGTCTCCTTCAGCAGAACGAGTGCCGTTGGCAGTCAAACTGTCACTTTCAACCAAACCCAAGTAGCCGATTTAGAGCGCCTACGAGCACAAATCAAACGTCATTTAAATCGCGGCAAATCAGACTTTATTAAGATCACCTCAAACAAAGGATTATGAACTTCTTTAAAAAACTATTCCCAAGCTCTAAAAAGCGCTTGGCTAAATCCTATGAAGGCGCGACAACTGGCCGACGATTAGGTTACTGGGGATTAAGCAGCGCTGGGCCCAATACCGCTTTAAGTGATTCCATATCCGGGCTTCGATCACGCTCTCGTGATTTAGCGCGTAACAATCCTTGGGTGGCGAATGGGTTTCGATCACTAGCATCGAACTTAATAGGTTGCGGAATTACTCCGCGCTGGATTATAGAAGATGTCATCCTAAAAGAAACCATTCAAAATGCGTGGAATCAATGGACTAACAATGCAGATATCGATGGTCGTTATGATTTTTATGGTTTGCAATTGTTAGTCGCACAAACGTTAATGCAAGCAGGTGAGGCGCTGATTAGAATTGTGCCGCAAAAGATGCGGGGCAAAAATAATGTTCCCTTACAAATTCAAGTATTAGAGCCTGATTTTTTAGTAGATGATTACCCTTCTTCTCCTGATGGCATACGGCGCATCAAGATGGGTATTGAATTAGATCAATTCGGTAAACGAATCGCCTATCATCTTTATAAGTCTCACCCTGGTGAAGCAGATAATTTGAATGCAGATAAAATCCGACTTTCAGCTCAAGATATTTTACATATTTACCGCGTGGACAGGCCAGGACAATTACGGGGCGTGCCCTGGATATCTTCGGTGTTACTCAAAATTCGTGAACTCGATCAATATGAAGATGCCGAATTAGTGCGCAAAAAGACCTCTGCCTTGTTTGCCGGGTTTATTACCGAGCCTGCGCCAGACTTTGGAGTTAACGAGCGAGAAGATTACCAAGAACTTGGCCTTGAGCCAGGCATGCTAAAGCGTTTAGCGCCTGGTGAAAATATTGAGTTCTCAGAGCCCAGTGATGTGGGCGGCAGTTATGAAGTGTGGATGATGCAGCAGTTAAGAGGCGTTGCGGCTGGTATGGGGATCACTTATGAGCAGTTAACAGGGGACCTTCGTGGCGTAAATTATAGCTCGATTAGAGCCGGCCTCATTGAATTTAGACGGCAAATAGAAACCTTGCAGCATCATTTAATCATTCATCAATTATGCCAGCCTATCGCGATAAGGTGGTTAGATTTAGCAGTCTTAAGCGGCGCATTAACTATTCCAGATTACTT
>Ga0207052_10062_pt1 | contig 35207 bp, 20 predicted proteins | sample Alteio_BWMinCont_62_FD_153294 | JGI IMG/M metagenome (GOLD analysis project Ga0207052, IMG submission 153294) | Enriched cells from forest soil in Barre Woods Harvard Forest LTER site, Petersham, Massachusetts, United States -... | ecosystem: Environmental > Terrestrial > Soil > Temperate forest >...
TTGCATTACTGATCAGGGTGCCATCAATCTAATTTTGACACAGCAAAACTCAAAACTCAAAAAGCTTAATCTTGTATTCAATAAGATAAGTGGAGAAGGCGCTAAAGCGATAGCGAGTCAATTACAAACCACAAATATCATTGAACTTCATATTGATTTTAAGTGCTCCGAACTGGAAAAAGCATTAGAATTAAATAGAGAAAAACAGAATTCGCATTTAGAATCAACCTTTTTGCCGTTGCTAGAATTGACATCAAAAAAACCAAAGACGCAATACAATATTACAGATAAATTATCTGAACTCACTCTAAAAAATGAAATCGATACTGATTCTAAAGCCGTAGATAATAAACCCATAATTTCGCCTAAACTGAATCAAAATAATAAAAAGCCTCAAAAATGGAAAAAAGTTAAAAAACGGAATCGACGACATAAAAATTATTTCGCAAAGTAGTTGACGCTAACGCACCGTACAGGGAGTGTTAGATAAACTGTATCAGTTCTGATAGATTATTAACTTAAATCTGAGGAACTGCACATGTTTAACGAAAATTCTAAGCTTAATACACCAACTGATCTTGATGTTTTTAAAGCTAAAATCCTTGAGCATATTAAAGCCGGAAAGCCCTTGAATGGAAAAGATGTTGTCCTTACCCCGTTAATTAAAGAGGTAATGAACGCAGCCCTAGAGGGTGAAATGGAAGCCCACCTTGAAAGCGAAGCTCAGTCGGAGGTAGCAAATCGGCGAAACGGTAAAATATCCAAGACTGTTAAGTCAGCCTCTGGAGAATTTGAATTAAGTACCCCTCGCGATCGAAATGGCACATTTGAGCCTCAAATTGTAAAAAAACGTCAAACAATTCTTACAGATGAGTTGGACGATAAAATTTTAAAATTATTTGGAATTGGCACAGGCTATAAAGATATTGCCTCCCATTTGTCAGACATGTATGGGGTTGATATTTCTACAGCAACAATAAGTGCTGTTACTGATAAGCTTTTACCTCTGGTTACTCAATGGCGTAATCGTCCTTTAGAATCAATCTATCCGATTATATTTTTAGATGCGATGTTTTTTAAAGCACGAGAAAATGGGAAAGTTGTTACTAAAGCTGTTTATAATATCTTGGGAATTAATCAAGAAGGGATCAAAGATATCTTAGGCTTTTATGTTGCTGAAAGCGAAGGAGCAAATTTTTGGCTGGGTGTTCTGAGTGATTTACAATCACGAGGTGTAAGAGACATTCTGATAGCCTGCATAGATGGCTTAAAAGGCTTTCCAGAAGCTATACAATCCATTTTTCCTAAAACTGAAATACAATTGTGTATTGTTCATCAAATCTGCAATTCACTTAAATATGTGGTGAGCAAAGAGCAAAGGGTATTTATGGTGGACTTGAAGAAGGTATATCAAGCAGACACCAAAGAGATGGCGGAGTTGCACTTTTTAGAGCTTGAAGAGAGATGGGGCAAAAGATATCCTGCGATCATTAAATCATGGTCAAATAACTGGGAAAATTTAACAAATTATTTTAAATATACTAAGGATATACGAAAAATAATTTATACCACAAACCCGATTGAGGGGTTTCATCGCCAGGTTCGTAAATTTACTAAAACGAAAGGAGCCTTTACATCAGAAAATGCACTATTCAAGCTGATTTACTGTGCTTGCGACAAAATTAAAGATCGATGGAATATGCCACTACACAACTGGGCTTTAACGATAGGACAACTGGATCTTCATTTTGAAGGTCGATTTAGTCTTGCGCTAAAATAGCTTCAATAGTCGCCACGGTAGTGGCCTAGGAATTTAGCCCCGCGTGAAGGCGCATCTTAGCGCCGGAACGTGGGGATGGGATACACAAAAAATCTCAAGCTGCGGCAGCAGCGTAGGATTACCTGCGCTGCTGCCGCAGCTTGGTGGTGGGGTGGATGCTTTTACCCCACGTTCCGGCCTACTCGCCTAACGGCTCGGGCCTGCACGCGGGGCTAAATTCCTAGGCCACTGCCGTGGCGATAAAAAAAGATTTCTTAATACGATATTATTTAAAAAAAACTCTAGCATTATTAAATAAAAGGTTATAAGATTGCGTCGGCGTTTTAAAACGTCGACTTATTTACTTCAGGCTGACACAGTTCAGTAAACACTCCCCACCGTACACGCGTTGGAAATCTGCAGTGCATAAATTTATATAGTCTAGAAACAAAGTGGTTTGAATATATTTTCATTTATTCTTTAATTGAGGAGAAAGGTTTTTTATTGTTTCAATAGGCTTACTTTTTAGCACTATTTTTCTAGTGACAATAGGGCTTTTTCTTGTGCTTAAAGTATTTTCAATAGAATTAAAAATAGGATGAAGTAATTGATCCGTTTTGTTGATCCTGTCTTTGAGTTGTTCATGCCAGTTTTTTTGGGATTCAATCACTATGTTAGGACTCTTTGATAATATTTTTTCAAAATCTTTAAGATAATCTTTATCAAAGTTTTTTAGAATTTCCCAATTTTCCTTTAAATCATCAGTACTCCATAGAAAATGATTTATTTCTTCAGGCGTCATTTCTGATCTTTTTTTGTTTTGTAACACTATTTTAAGCTGCTCTTCTAAAAGAGAGCAAGTCTTTTCAAATTTATCGATTTGATTCATAGCAAAAAAATAATAAAAATGAATACGATCAAAGGGAGAATACCTCATCATGCCACTTTTTATCATTTCATAATATTGTGTGTTGTGGGTAAGTAAAAATTTATTAATTAGAATAGAAGACGCTTTAGCTCCTTGAATATTTCGAATATCGAGAACTTTATCTTTCTCTACATAATAAGGTTTAATGGTAAGATTATACAATAAAATCTCATTCAGAGTTTCAAGATGACAATATAAAATGGGGATTTTTAAGGGTTCTGCTTTAATCCGCGTGAGGGTCTGATAAGCTTGGGAATTTAGTTTTTTTAAAAAAACTTCCCAATATTTCTTTGGGATCCCTTTTGTTACTTGAAATAGCAATCTACATTCCGATTCTTTTGCAATATCTACGTGAGCATTGCAAAAACCCGCCAGGGCTTCTAAGAGTGGCTCTGGAGAATCCTCTTTAATTTGACGCAGTTCACTAAGTAGATTACTCAAAACAAGCGTTCTGGTAAAATGGCTAAATCGCTTATACTCATTTCTAGCTGATATATTGTTTTGGTTGAGCCATTCTTCCCATTCTTTTAGATCAAAAGTTTCTTTTTTTCGTATCGAAAGAAAAGGTAAAAAGGTTAGTAAAAAAGAAACCATCTTTTTTTTATTGGCAATTTCACAATTGCCCCATTTTTGTCCTTTATGAAGAACGCTCCCCACTTCAAAATTGGTTAAATGCTGAATTTTTTTGAGTAGCGTTTTTTTGGATTGTTCCGCCAGTGTGCTATATTTACCATTTAACAAATTTTGAATATCTATTTTTGTTAAAAACTGTTTCAGGGTATAAATAATGATCCCTTTATGATCTAGCATGCCATCACCCAGATTGACCCAGATTAGCAGGTCACCTATTGCAGCCAGGGTAATGGCATGCTCAGGCCAGCCTGATGGAATAATAATTAATTTTCCTTCATCATATCGCTTTTTTAATGTGGAGGAGAATATTGAAATGTCAATTGTATTGGAGGAATGGGTAATGATGTTCCCCTGATATTTTTCATTTTCTACGTAGGTGTTTAAGGTAGCATGAAAAGCCTCTTTGATACCCACCAGTGCTTCTTTAAATTGTGGATCTGTGACGACGTATTGGTCCAATTTATGAGTAAAAAGTGAAAAAGCATCATAATGTCCTATGTACTGATCATCAATTCCAAGGAAGTGAGAAGCTTCTCTTCGGAGTTCCGCTTTCTTGAGTTCTTGTGCAATCTCCTGATACCCTCTGCGTTCGGCTATCATACGAGGCGTCATACCGCGTTTATTTTTCCAATCTTCTTCTGCGCCGGCTTGTATTAATGCTTTGACTATTTCTAATTGGTTACATTGTACAGCAAACATGAGTGGAGGGGTGCCAAGTGGTAATTGACTCTCAAATATCCCTTGGGGAATGTCTTCTTTTATCAAAGATTTAAGGGGAGCTTGATACTTCAGTAACGTCGTGACAATATTCACTGATCCTGCCTCGATGGCACTCATTAAAAGAAAGGGGCCATAAGCTTTGATGAGAAAGTGGTTTTTTTTTATAAATTTCTCTAAATCACCCCTTTTCTCTACTTTAATAAGTTCTCTGTAGGATATCATGGGATCTCCAGATTCGTTCAAACGGTGTGATTTTGATTATTAATCAAGCAAATAGTTCAATAATCTTTGCATTTACACGTTATGACGATGATGCCTGACCACTATCACTTCCACGCTAAAAAATATTATGTTAGTATGCCAGCTATTTTGATATAATTCATTTTAATTCAAGCATTAGGTGATATTACAACAAATATATTCCTAAAGAGGTAACTATGTTGCAAGAAAATTCTCTCTTTATTAATTACGAATGGTTTATTAAAGCAGCAGCCCATGTTGAGGAAAATTTACTGTCCAAACCTTATAATAATGGTCTTGATGCAGGTCGGTGGCAAAATCAACGAACCATTGTGTTATTAGAAAACGAGAAAGTGGTAGAAGCACCTCCTAAATATCTATTTGGAATAAAAGAAGCCATTACATTATCTAGAAATAAAGAAAAAGGAAAGTTAGTCTCACTTGAAGAAATTATTGAATGTTATAACAAGGAAAATGGGCAGGCAATCGAGCAAAATAGACTCGCTCCTCTGACCGAAGAAATGATAGGTCAAGTGAATATTCCCCTCATGGAGGAAGACTATTCAGCCAAAGTTTTAAAAATAGTACACAGACCCAACCATGATCTACCCCATTCTATTCGGGTGGCGGCTCACATTCCTGTTATTCATGACTTAATTAGCACCAAAGATCAATATGCTTTAAACGATAAGGAAACAGAAAAACTGCAATTAATGATGTTATTTAGTGTTGCAGGCCGAGAAGATGAAACAGGGTTTGCAGATCATGAAAACATTCAATCGGGTTACTTATATCAAGCCTACCGTGCAGTCGATGCAATTGCGTTTTTAAAATATTGCTTACAAAATTGGGAGCATTATCAGCACGTATTTGACAACAAAGAAGATTTATATCAGTGTGCCTTAGTTATTGAGCTCATGGGGTATCCTGAACTCCCAGAATTATCTGAAATTAAGCCTACGCCTATAATGACGGCATTATTTAAAAATTATTCGCATGAAAATTTCACCCAATTTAAAAAAATTATTGAATCAGAATATTCTTACTGCAATAAACTAAAAAGCTATTTAACAGAAGATTTACGATCTTTATTTTACAATATAGGCGAATTGGATAAAGGAAAATTGCAGGTTCATTTAGAATATATGAATATGGCGCATCAAGTCGATCTTATGCGATGCTATTTTCCAGGAAATTACAAACAATTGGGAGGAAATTTTTTCAAAACGATCGATTTATTTTATTGTCAATTGTTCAATAAAAAAATGCATCTAGATGAAAAAAGTAATTTCTGTGCGACAGATCATTTGGTTAACTACTTAGTATTTAGTAGAAAAATGTTAAACATTTTTGGAGAAAAAACGACAACGAATATTGTGATGAGCTCAGAATTAAAACCTATCAAAAAGAATTTGGCAAGCTTAGAAGCATTTATCTATCACCAACTCATTACAGTAAAAGAATTTAAGTTTGACGATATAAAAAATTTAACTTTCAATGTTGTTAAAAACAAGCATGCAAAAGCTATCACGTTTAAAAAATTTGTTGAGTTTTTGCAAGGCGTTGAAAAAGATTTTTTAATAAAACATCATTTCGTGAGTGGCAGTAAGGAGAACTTAACGCTTGATGCGCTATGCTCACTGATTGCACAATATGCAACCAAATTATGCACCACAACGGGAGAATTTAAGATCTCTCCACGAAGGTTTGATTTTGTTTCAAGTTCTAATAATCCGTTTAGTAACACCTATGCTATCACGACAGCCATTGATGATTTACCCAAACCCTTTACACAAGGGTATGAAAATTTGTTTCGTAAAACCCTTCGCGAGCAATGTGGAGAGGGTGTTGCTATTTTAAAGACAAATACTGCACTTATTCTGGAATTTCCAAATAATGAAATAGCAAAAAAGGTAATCAATACGCTAAAAGAGACTCATCTTATCACCAGAGAAATCCCTTTTTTAGGCGATGAGCAAAAGAAAATAGCGATTACTAAAGAAGAATATGATCAATTAAAATATTTTCTAAAATTTAAACCGCTTACCGTAACAAAAAAACATTCTACGCAAGATAACTTTATAGATGAGTCTGGCAATATTACCGCAGTAAAATTAATTGAAAAGATTGAGGCTGTGATTTGCCTTCATAATGGCAGCAAACAACCAGGTAACACGCAATCAGGCTTGGACTTTTACGTTTCTCAGCTAGAAAATCCTACCACTATTCGACCTTTAAGACACCCAGATCGGGATTTCTCAGAAAGTGACCGGCAGTTTATTTGGGTAAATGGGAATAAAATAAAGAGAGGTATCAAAGAAGAAATACCTATTGGGGAGCAGCCTCCTCTCGTTTTTAATCCTCCTAGAAGAGAACGTTGGGAAGATGATGACATGCGTAATCCCATACCTCGACCTATTTGTAAAAATCGGGGGTTACCAAAAAACACCTTGTTTACTAAAAAAAATTCTCATACCTTAATGATGCCAAATGGTAAACAGAAATTTTTTGCAGGAACGAAAAAAACTTATCCTTATTATTTTCCGGTTGGGATCTTATCAGATGTTCTAGAAGTCTCTTTAAAAGAAGAATATGTATGGGGTGACGACGCAGCAACAACTGGAAAATTTTGGGTAGGAAAACAAGAACCTTTTCCGCCACGGAAGTCATTTTCTTTAAAAGAACTACAAAAACGTTTAAAAAAACAAGCTAAAGAAAATGCGGCGCCAGAGTGGAATGAATTACTCATTGGCTCAACTAAAACGGCGGTTAAGGCGCTTGTTTGTATCGAATCGACCTGGACACAAGGGAGTAATCCTGTGTTGACCAATAGACTCAATACTATTTTGCAAGCAAAAAAAATACAAGAAAAATATGGTATAGAGGTGCCTTTACTGATTGCAGATGGAAAAAATTTGCCTTATTTGTATACTGAAAAATCAATGGAAAAGGATATAGAAAAAGTCATAACGCTTCTTAAAGAGAAGATTTATCCTTATTTTCAAGATTCTCCTGAAAATGGACCTTTTCAAGGCAAGCTAGTCTGTTTAGAACAAGCGTTATTATTAGAATTCTTTGTGTTATTAACGGGTGTGCCCTGCAATGAAAAATTAACTATGTATGACGTTAAATCTGAATTTAAAAAAGATCACCCTAATGAGAATTATAAAAAATTTGTGCTAGAAGCAAATGAACATAATTCAGCAGTGCTTGCGAATTATATTCATAAACTTACTCTAGATGTTTCTTCCTGCATCAAGCAATTAAACTTACTGGGTGGACAACAGCGTGAAGAGGCCTACCTTAAGCAAAAATTTAAAGAAACAAATGATGTCAAAGCGCTTCTCTCTTTGTTGCAGAGAAATGCAACTTTAGGGCATAAAGAAAACGTTAATCTAATATTAAAAAAGTTGGGGCAAACAGATATTGTTGAACTGTTACTAGATAAAAGAAATACCGGTATGCACGCTGATATTGAAGGGCTGATACTGATGTGGGCAATTGAGAATGAATATAAAGATATTGTTAATCTATTCCTTACGCGAAAAGATAAGCTCCTCGCTTATCTCATTTATGCTGCCCAAAACAGCCACGAAGAGATGGCTGAGTTGTTGCTCAATAAGATAGAAAAAAATATGAATATTGGATCTGCAGTCGAATATGCGGTTAAAAGAGGTGATAAAAAAATTATTGCATTGATATTGATGAAAAGTGGTGCTGCGTACGCGCTTAAGTATGCCGCTAAAAATGGCGATAAAGAAATCATCACGATGATATTCGATAAAATAGGAATAGCCAAGGCTGGAGAAGCACTCATGCGTGCGGCTGAAACGGGAGATAAAAATATCTGCAAGCTGATATTGGCTGAGGTAGGAAAAGATATTAGTCATTACTATATAGGTGAAGCGTTAGAGAAGGCTGCTAAAAACGGCCGAAAAAAAATCGTCGAGCTGATATTGGATTGGGTAGGAAAAGGCGTTATGGCTTACTGTAAAAGTAAGGCTCTTGAGTATGCAGCTGAAAATAATGACAAAGAAATGATTACGTTAATATTGGATAAGCTAGGAGAGGAGGTTGATGCTGGGGAAGCGCTCGTACGTGCGGTTGAAATGCGTAAAAAAGGCATCGTCAAGCTGATATTGAATAAAGGAAAGAACATTGGTGCTTACTATAGAAATCGGGCGTTCGATAAGGCTGTTGAAAACGGTTATAAAGCCATCCTTGAGCTGATATTAGATAAGTTAGGAAAGCAGATTAATACTTACTCTAAAAATAAGGCTCTCGAATATGCGACTGAAAAGGGTAAGAAAGATATCTTCGAGCTGATACTGGATAAGGTAGGAAAGGATATTAGTATTCATCATATACGTCTAGCGCTCAAAATGGCGGTTAAAAAAGATCATAAAGAAATCGTAGAATTGTTAAAATTTGAACTGCAAAAAATTGTTAAACACCAGCACCAATTAAAGCGCACCAGTACCCTGATAGCATTAGGTGTTGCAAGTGGATTAGTGCTTGGCTTGCATGCTTTTAGCATCAGTTTGCCTGTGATTTTCTTGGGTGGATTGTTAGGCTTTGCTGCCTTCAAGAAGATCCAAGCTTGGAAATCCTCACGTGATTGTCAGATAGCAAAAGCATTTATGATAAAAGCCAAAGAAAGGGAGCTCCTACCTGAAGAGAAAGTTGCTTTTAACGCAGGGGTAGAAGCAGGCCAAACCACTCGAGGTTATTTCAAGGCTTTCTCTATGAAAAAGACTTATTGGGAGCAATATCGCTCATTTGTTGCGGGTAAACACGTTGCTATTCATGGTAATGCTAAAGTTATCGAAAAGATCCAACGGGGCTTTAATTAATGAGGACAAATCTAGGGTGTGTCTTGCTTAGCGAGGATCACCAAGGGGTCTTTTTTAGGCGGGTATTGATAGTGTAATTCTATTTTACCTTCTACCAGCGTCTCGAGCTTAACGGGGAATCCCCACAGTGTGTGGAGGTGCTTTAGGACGGCTGGGGTCGTCTCTGCTAAAGGTCGTCGGTTGCGTTGGGTATAGCGTAATGTTAAAGAACGATCGCCTCTTTTATCGACGTTATAGACTTGAATGTCGGGTTCTTGATTGCCTAAATTGTATAATTCACTCAATGTTTGGCGTAGCGTTTTATAGCCCGCTTCATCATGAATCGCAAGGACTTCGAGCTCTTCGCAATTATCATCATCCACAATGTCAAACAACTTGAGATCACGGATCACTTTAGGAGATAAAAATTGTGCAATAAAACTCTCATCTTTAAAATTTTTCATAGCAAAATCCAATGTTTCAACCCAAGGATTTCCTGCAAAATCTGGAAACCATTTTTTATCCTCTTCAGTCGGATTATCACAAATCCGTTTGATATCACAAAACATCGTGAATCCCAGGGTATAGGGATTGAGTCCGCCATAAAATGGATGATCAAAAGGAGGTTGATGAATCACGTTGGTATGATTGTGTAAAAATTCCATCATAAAGTCGTCATTGACTAAACCCTCTTCATATAATTCATTAATAATGGTGTAATGCCAAAACGTTGCCCATCCTTCATTCATGACTTTTGTTTGACGCTGTGGATAAAAATATTGTGCCATTTTACGAACAATCCGGACAATTTCTCTTTGCCAAGGCTCTAAAAGCGGAGCGTGTTTTTCTATAAAATATAAAATATTTTCTTGTGGTTCGCTTGGGAAACGTGTCTCACTTTCTTGTTCGTCTTTTATTTTGGGACTAGGCAAGGTTTTCCATAAATCATTGACTTGCGATTGTAAGTATTCTGCGCGTTTAGCCTGTCGAAGCTTTTCTTCTTGTAACGAAATTTTGCTAGGGCGTTTGTATCTATCGACACCATGATTCATTAACGCGTGACAGGCATCCAGTGTCTCTTCTACGGCATCTATGCCATGGCGTTCCTCACATTCAGAAATATATTTTTTGGCAAATACAAGATAATCAATAATAGAGTCGGGGCTAGTCCAGGTTTTAAAAAGATAATTTCCTTTAAAAAAAGAATTATGACCATAACAAGCGTGCGCGATTACCAGTGCCTGCATCGGTAAGGTATTTTCTTCCATCAAATAGGCAATGCACGGATTTGAATTAATGACGAGCTCATAAGCTAAACCCATCACGCCCCTTTTATAACGCTTTTCGACGTTTAATAATTGCTTTCCAAAGGACCAATGATGATAGCCTAATGGCATGCCAACAGAAGAATAAGCATTTAACATTTGTTCAGAATTAATAATTTCAATTTGATTTGGGTGTGTCTCTAAATGATATTTTTTTGCAATGCGTGCAATTTCTTTGTCATACAGCACAAGCGTCTCAAAAGTCCATTCTGATGAATCAGAAAGGATATTATTTTTCAAGTGACCCCCTTGCTTGCTGTTTAAATAGCTCTCTGAAAACAGGATAAATATCCTTGATATCTTCAATATTTTGCATTGCAAATTGGGGGTAGAGTGTTTTGACAGTAAGATAAGCGTCCCACAAACTTTGATGATGTCTGGGCATAATTTCAATGTAGGCAAAATATTGTAAGAAGGGTAAAATATCTTCCACCAAGAGATCACGACACCTGGGTGAATCGTTATTCCAATTGTCGCCATCAGATGCTTGGGCTGCGTATATATTCCAATCGGATCTTGGGTAACGATCTTGCAATATTTGTTTCATCAGTTCTAATGCACTAGAAACAACCGTTCCGCCTGTTTCGCGAGAATAAAAAAATTCCTGTTCATCGACCTCTTTAGCTGAAGTGTGATGTCGTATAAACACCAGTTCAACATTTTCATAGGTTCTGGTTAAGAATAAATACAATAAAATGAAAAAACGCTTTGCAATATCTTTTTTGGTTTCATCCATAGAGCCGGAGACATCCATGATACAAAACATGACAGCCTGCGTTGCAGGAATTTGTCTTTTAACACGAAAATTATATTTTAAATCAAAAGGATCAATAAACGGAATTTTTTCAATCTTTTGCTTTAAAAGCTTTATTTCTTCTTGGATTTCATGAATGCGATTGGAGGTGGGATCTTGATGGAGTAATGCTTCAACTTCTGCTTCTAGTTCATGAATTCTAGTTCTTTTAGGAGCACCTAGGGCCATTTTACGACCTAGGGCCCCTTTCAACGATCGTATAATATTGATATTTGCAGGGATCCCTGTTGACGTAAAGCCCGCTCTCACTGATTTATAAAATGGAATTTTAGTGATTTGTGTTTTAACAAGATTAGGAAGGGCCAAGTCTTCAAAAAACAGATCTAAAAATTCTTCTTTAGAAATATCAAATGTAAAATCATCCATTCCTTCCTTTGAAGAATTACTGGCCTGATTATTGCCACCTGCATTTTTGCCTTGCGGTGGACGTTTTATCTTGTCACCTGTTATAAACTCTTTGTTTCCGGGTAGAATAACATTTCTCACGCCGCCCTGCCCATAGCCAAAAGCTGGTTCAGAAATATCTTTGGCAGGGATAATAATTTTTTCGCCAGCTTCATCAACGGTTTTAATACTGCGCGAGTTAATGGCGTCACGTACTGCGCTCTGAATTTGTTTTTTATATCGCCGCATAAAGCGCTGCCTATTGACAGCCCCTTTATGGCGCCCGTTAGGCCGCCTATCAATAAACCGTGACATGAAGCCCCCTAGGAGGATTTACGAACACGTAAATACCATTCACATAATAAACGCACTTGTTTGGGTGTATAGCCTTTATCAACCATACGATCGACAAACTCTTGATGTTTTTTCTTTTCATCAAGAGAGGCTTTTGCATTGAATGAAATAACAGGAAGAAGATCTTCAGTATTAGAAAACATTTTCTTCTCAATGACGATTCTTAATTTTTCATAACTTGTCCAGCTAGGGTTTTTCCCACGATTATTAGCTCTGGCGCGCAACACAAAATTAACAATTTCATTACGAAAATCTTTTGGATTACTGATCCCTGCTGGTTTTTCAATTTTTTCTAATTCTTCATTAAGTGATCTTCTGTCAAGAATTTCACCTGTATCAGGATCACGAAATTCCTGATCTTGGATCCAAAAATCAGCATAGGTAACATATCTGTCGAAAATATTTTGTCCATATTCAGAGTAAGATTCAAGATAAGCAGTTTGAATTTCTTTGCCTATAAATTCAACATACCGTGGAGAGAGATACCCTTTAAGGAAAGACATATAACGTTCACGAATTTCTGGAGAAAATTGTTCGCGTTCGATTTGTTGTTCTAATACATATAATAAATGCACAGGGTTTGCTGCAACTTCTGATGCGTCAAAATTGAATACTTTGGAAAGAATTTTAAAAGCAAAACGTGTCGAAAGACCCGTCATTCCTTCATCGACACCCGCAAAATCATGATATTCTTGATAAGATTTTACTTTTGGATCAGTATCTTTTAAATTTTCACCATCGTAAACGCGCATCTTTGAGAAAATGCTTGAATTTTCAGTTTCTTTTAATCTTGAGAGCACCGAAAATTGTGCTAGCATTTTTAACGTATTTGGGGCACAGTGCGCATTGGTTAAAGAACTGTTTTCAATTAATTTTTTATAAATCAACATTTCTTCTGTGACGCGTAAGCAATATGGGACCTTAATGATATAAACTCTATCAAGTAGTGCTTCATTGTGCTTATTATTCTTGAATGAGATCCATTCACTTTCATTGGAATGCGCTAAAATAATACCATCAAAAGGAATAGAAGCAGAACCTTCTGTTGCGTTATAGTTTCCTTCTTGGGTGGCGGTTAATAAAGGATGTAAGACTTTAATAGGTGCCTTAAACATCTCAACAAATTCGAGCAGGCCTCGATTGGCTTTACATAGGCCACCTGAATAACTGTAAGCATCTGCATCATCTTGTGCATATTGTTCTAGCTTTCGAATATCCACTTTGCCGACTAAAGAAGAAATATCTTGATTATTTTCATCACCGGGTTCTGTTTTGGCAACACCAATTTGTTTTAATCTGGATGGCCAGATTTTAACAACTTTAAATTGATTAATATCTCCATTAAATTCATGCAATCTTTTGACGGCCCAAGGGGACATAATAGTTTCTACATAACGTCTGGCTATTCCATATTCTTCTTCTAAGAGGGGGCCATCTTCTTCTGGGTGAAATAAGCTTAAGGGGGATTCAAAGACAGGGGAGCCCTTGATAGCATAAAACGGCACTTTCTCTATGAGAAATTTTAACCTTTCAGCAAGAGAGGATTTACCGCCGCCGACCGGCCCCAAAAGATATAAAATTTGTTTCTTTTCTTCCAACCCTTGTGCGGCATGTTTTAAAAAAGAAACAATTTGCTCTATGGGTTCTTCCATCCCATAGAAGGAAGAGAATGAGTCATACGTCTTAATTACTTTGTTGGAAAAAATGCGACTTAATCGACGATCTCTACTCGTATCCAAAATGGAAGCTTCGCCTATGGCCGCAAGTAACCTTTCTGCGGCATTTGCATAAGCCATATGATCTTCTTTACAGAGTGCTAGATATTCTTGCAGGCTAAATTCTTCTGGCTTGTACCGACTTTCATATCTGTCTTGATAGCGACCTAAAACATCCATAATGACTCCAGTCAATGTGCTAAGTATGGTAAACTATAGTATTCCTGATTAAGTATTTGGCTCGCTTCTGAACTTGCCCGCTAAAAGCGGGCTTCGGACGTGCATCCGCTTCCCCAAATACTTAATCAGGAATACTATCGCTCTACAGTAATCATAGTAAATAATAAGGGTGAGGATCCTATCATGACGACGGAATGCTATCTTAAGGATTATACTGAGCCTCCTTTTTTGGTTGAGACAATCGATTTACAGGTTGAATTAAATGAAGAAAAAGCCCTAGTACTGGCTTGTCTTAAAATGGTTCGCAATACTAAGGGTGAACAAGACACGCCATTAATCTTACAAGGTGAAGCGTTAAAATTGATTTCATTACGTTTAAACGAAGTGCCTTTATCAAGTAACGATTATACAGTCACTCCAGAAACCTTAATGATTCAAAATGTGCCGGATGATTTTACGTTAGAAATTGTGACAGAAATTTATCCTCAAAAAAACACAGCCTTAAGTGGATTATACCGTTCCAATACAATGTTTTGTACACAGTGTGAGGCAGAAGGTTTTAGAAGAATTACCTATTACCTCGATAGACCGGATGTGATGGCTATTTTTACGACGACGGTTGTAGCGGATAAAACAATGTATCCTATTTTACTTTCTAATGGCAACAAAATAGATCAGGGAGAGATGAGTGATAATCGTCATTTTGTGAAATGGCACGATCCCTTTAAAAAGCCGTGCTATTTATTTGCCCTTGTAGCGGGAGATTTAGCAAAAATTTCAGATGTTTTTACAACCCTGTCAGGTCGTAAGGTTGCTTTAGAGGTATTTGTAGAGCCAGAAAATAAAGATAAATGCCAACATGCCTTAGATTCTTTAAAACACGCGATGGCGTGGGATGAAAAAACCTATGGCAGAGAATATGATTTGGATATTTATATGATTGTTGCTGTGAATGATTTCACCATGGGAGCAATGGAAAACAAAGGTTTAAATATATTCAACTCAAAATATGTACTAGTAAGTGAAAAAACCGCTACGGATAGTGATTATCAAAATGTAGAACTCGTTATAGGCCATGAATATTTTCATAATTGGACAGGTAATCGTATTACTTGTCGCGATTGGTTTCAGTTAAGTTTAAAAGAAGGTTTGACCGTTTTTCGAGAACAGCAATTTTCAGCGAATCAAGGATGGCCTATTGTAAAGCGGATCAATGATGTAAAAATGATCCGCACTCGTCAATTTGCAGAAGATGCAGGCCCGCTATCTCATCCAGTGAGACCTAGTTCCTATATCGAAATTAATAATTTTTATACCGCAACAATCTATAATAAAGGGGCTGAAGTCATTAGAATGTTGCATACTTTGCTTGGAGAAAAGGGATTCAGACAAGGCATGGATTTGTATTTTCAGCGTCATGATGGACAAGCTGTGACCATTGAAGATTTTGTTGCAGCAATGAGTGATGCCAATGGGCGAGACTTAACGCAGTTTTATTTGTGGTATAATCGAGCTGGCACGCCGGTTGTGATAGTGACGGAAGAATATGATCCCTTGTTAAAGCAATATAAAATGCATTTATTACAAAATCAAGATCCTCCCTTTTTAATTCCTATTAAAATGGCTTTATATGATAACAAAGGGAATAAATTGCCTCTTGAAACAACTGAGACACTCATTTTAACTAAGTCCAAACAATCGTTTACCTTTTCAAATATCCAAACGCATCCTACCCCTTCTTTATTAGGCCATTTTTCAGCGCCTATTAAACTGCTCTATCCTTATACCCAGATGCAATTACAATTGTTAATGATTCATGATGAGGATTTATTTAATCGTTGGGACGCAGCTCAAAAATTGGGGACACAAACCATAAAGTCTCTCATGAAAGAAGTTGAACAAAAACAGACAATGATCCAAGCGAGTGCCTTAATCGAAACTTACCGATTGTTGCTCAATCAAGAAATAAGGGATCCTGCTTTATTTGCGCAATTATTATTGTTACCTTCATTTCAATATATTGCGCAAGAACTTTCGAAGATCCCTGTAAAAGCTTTAATTTTCGCAAGAAAAACACTGATCAATAAATTTTCAACGCAATTAAAGGCAGAATTATCAGAAGTTTATTTAGGGGCGCATGAACGGGATGATGGGACACTGTCCAGTGAAAGTATGGGGCAACGTGCGCTGAAAAATGTTTGCCTAGGGTACCTGGTGCGGGCTAATGCGGAGTATGCATTAGCATGGGTTAAATCGCAATATTACCATGCTAAAAATATGACAGATAAAATGGGCGCATTGCATGCCATCAATCATTCACAAGAAGCGCTTCGTAAAGAAATATTAACAGACTTTTATGGCAATTTTAAGCACGATCCCCTTGTGGTAAACAAATGGTTTGCACTACAATCTAGTTCAGAATTGCCAGATACCTTAGAGAACATCAAATCTTTAACTTCCCATGAAGCTTTTTCCATGAAAAATCCTAATAATGTTTATGCATTAATTAACACTTTTTCTTCTAATCCCGAAGTTTTTCATGATGAAAAAGGAGCGGGGTATCAATTCTTAGCAGATTGCGTTATAACGCTTGATAAAATCAATCCACAAGTCGCCGCTAGAGTGATTGACGGGCTTACCCCATGGAAACACTTGGATACGGTGCAAGGCAATTTGATGAAGTGTGCACTTGAAAAAGTGCAAGCGGTAGGCGCATTGTCGAAAGATATCACAGAAGTTGTGCAAAGAAGCTTGTCATGATAGCGGTTTTATTAATTAATTTAGGGACCCCGCAAAGCGCCGAGGTGCCCGCCGTGAGAGCTTTTTTGAAAGAATTTCTGGATGACTCACATGTGATAGCGCTGCCTAGAGTGATTCGAAAGTTATTATTGCATTTTTTTATTCTTCCCTTTAGGCCAAAACAATCTGCCAAAGCTTATGCTGCTATTTGGGACGAAGAAAAAGGATCGCCGCTATTAACGCATTCCATGAATTTAGCCAAGGATTTACAACAACAATTAGGTCAGGATTATTTGGTTACGTTGGGCATGCGATACCAGAAACCCAGTATACAGGCAGCACTGGAGGTTATCTTACAATCAGATTGTAAAAAATTAATTGTGCTTCCTTTGTTTCCGCAATACTCCAATGCAGCAAATGGTTCAGCGATTGATAAGTTGAAAGAATGTTTAAAGCCCGTATCACAGCTGCCCGAATTAAGAATATTTCGGGAATTTTATCAAATTCCAGCCTATATTGCAGCCCAAGCCTCTTTGATTAAATCGTCATTGACTCATCAGGACGGCATACTGTTTAGTTATCACAGTTTACCGGTTAGCCATATTAAAAAAACAGCAAGTCATTGTGCTGCGCACTGTTTTGCCAATCAACCTTGTAATGCAATTAAGCTCACCAATCAAAAATGTTACCGTGCACAATGTTATGAAACCTCCCGACTTTTGGCAGAATATTTAGATTTGCAACATTATGAAGTGGCTTTTCAATCGCGTTTAGGGCGAACCGTCTGGATTGGGCCAGATGTTAAGACGACGATGCAAAAAATGCGTGCCCAGGGGATTAAAAATTTATTAGTCGCTTGTCCTTCTTTTGTTGCCGATTGTTTGGAAACATTGGAGGAAATTGGCATACAGGGTAAACGGCAATGGCAGGCGCTAGGCGGTGAAGAATTTACGCTAGTTCCCTGTATGAATGCGGATCCTGTGTGGGTAAAAGCCGCAGCAGAAATGATTCAGAGCGCCTGAGATTTACTTTGTTTTATTTTTTTTAATGGAGTTCATTACTTTAGCTAGCATTTTAGCCGATACTTTTTCTTGCGCCTCTAATTTACTTACATAAGCTTGTGATACGCCCATATTCTCAGCAAGCTCGGCTTGCGTGAGATTAGCTTTTATTCTAGCGAGTGCCACAGGTGAATCAACATAATCCTCGACAACAAAGGGGTGATATTCATTTTCAACAACCTTGTCAATTTCTTTTTTAATGTTCATTTATAAACCTCCTCTCATTGTAAGTAATATGACCAACCCTTCTTCTGAGGCCTCGTAAATAGTTTTTAACTAAAATTATATTATACTTGCTAACTATCATTATTTACAGGCATGATCTAGGTATCTAAAGGTTTAGCATCGTTGTAGTATAATTTTAATGGCGAGCAACAAAGGCGGGTATAAAACATGACGCGTCAACAAGAAGAATCAAGAGATGGGTTAATTAAGCGTGTTGTTTCGCTTGTGAAAGAAAAGCTTCCAAGTGAGGAGGCTAAATTAATTTCTGAGTTTGCGCAACAATATTATCTGAGTGCCGCCCCTGAAGACTTATTGGAGCGAGACAAGCTTGATCTCTACGGCGCTTTGGTTTCGCATTGGTCTTTTATTCAAAAGAGAAAACCAAACGAAGCCAAAATCCGCGTTTACAATCCTCAGTTTGAACAGCATGGATGGCAATCTACCCATACGGTTATTGAAGTTATTTACGAGCATAAAGCTTTCTTAATTGAATCTATTCGAATGATTCTCAATCAGCATGGCTTCAATGTCCATTTGATTTTGCACCAAGGCAGCATGAAAGTTGAACGCAATCCAGAAGGGGTGATTACCAATATCTATCCTAGCCATAACCAGAGCGTGAACGCGGTAGTAGAGACGCCTATCTTTATAGAGATAGATAGACAAAGCGATCCCCATGCGCTAGAAGAGCTTCGTCTATCAATAGAAAATGTCATCAAGGATGTGAATGCTGCCGTCAATGATTGGCACTTTATGACCGAGACGATGGAAGCAATCATTAATACCCTAGAAAATCAATTAGCCGTTTCAAGCAGAAAAGATTTAGATGAAGAAATTATAGAATTTTTAAGATGGATTAACAAAAATCATTTTACCTATCTTGGTTATTGCCAACGAAATTTAGTCTCGAGCCAAGGCGCTTATCACTGGTCAATCGATCAAAATACTTGTTTAGGGGTATTGCGAAAAGAAGGGGAAACCTACTTTGAATCTTTTCAGGAGATGACAGATGTCGCTAAAAAACTAGCGTTATCAGATTTTCCATTGATATTAGGGAAAACAGACAGAGTCTCAACGATTCATCGACCCGCTCATACCGATTTTATTGTTATAAAAATATTTAACGATAAAGGCGTGGTGGTAGGGCAACATCAATTTATCGGGTTATACACTTCTGATGCGTATAATTTAAGCCCACAGTTTATCCCGTTACTACGTTTACGTGTGAAGCAAATTCTTGAACGTGCGAATGTTTCTTTTGAAAGTCATGATGGAAAAATTTTACTCAATATTTTGGAAACGCTGCCAAGAGATGATTTTTTCCATGCTTCAGCAGAAGAACTTTATGATCTTGCGATGGGAATCATGCACCTGCAAGAGCGACAACGCATTCGATTATTTATGCGTAAAGACGCTTTCACCAGGGTTTTTTCCTGCCTTGTTTTTGTCCCCAGAGAAAGATTCAATTCCAAGTTGCGAGAAAAAATGGAACATATTTTGATGGAAGAACTAGGAGGCTATCAAAGCGATTTTAGCACACGTTTTAGCGAATCAATTTTGGCAAGAATTCATTTTATCATTAGGTATAAAGATAATTTTGCAAAAGATTATGATGTGTCCAAGCTTCAAGAGAAGTTAATTCAAATAAGCCGAACTTGGGATGACTACATCAAAGAAGCTATTTTAGAACATTTTGGAGAGGAAACAGGAAACCGTTTATACCAGAAGTATCGTCCTGCTTTTCCCGTCGGGTATCGCTCCGATTACAATGTGCGCACCGCTGTCTATGATATACAACATATTGAAAAATTGTCCGAAAAAAACCTTTTGGAGATGAGTTTTTACAGACCCTTAGATGAACCTGAAGGTATATTAAGATTTAAGCTGTATAGTCCCGGAAATTCTATACCCTTATCAGATGTTATTCCGATGCTAGAGTGTATGGGGTTACGGGTTATCAGTGAAAGGCCGCATGAAATTGAACCCAAAAATGCGACTAAAGTATGGATTAATGATTTTGGCATGACTTGCAACTCAGCCTTGGAGCTAAATGTTGACGAAATAAAAGATATTTTTCAAGAAGCCTTTTATCATATTTGGTATAAAGAAGCAGAAAATGATGGCTTTAATCGTCTCGTTTTAGGTGCGGGGTTAAATTGGCGTGAAGTGGCTATTTTGAGAGCCTATGCTAAATATTTATGGCAAATTGGATTTACTTTTTCTCAGGCTTATATTGAAGATGTTCTGTTTGGTGTCCCCTTGATCACACGAGATTTGATTGAGCTTTTTAAGACTCGCTTTAATCCAGGGCTGGTAGAAGAAAGGCGCCCTGAAGAATCGGAAGCATTAAGCTTAAAAATAACGAATAGTTTAGAAGCAGTGAAGAATATTGATGAAGACAGAATTATAAGAAGATATTTACAAGTTATTTTAGCAACCATTCGAACTAATTATTTTCAATTGAATCCTGATAATTCACTGAAAAAATATATTTCTTTTAAACTGGATTCTTCCACTATCCCTGAATTACCTTTACCCAAGCCAGTTTATGAAATTTTTGTGTATTCTCCAAGAGTAGAAGGTATTCATTTAAGGGGCGCTAAAGTTGCACGTGGGGGATTACGTTGGTCAGATAGACGAGAAGATTTTAGAACAGAAGTGTTGGGCTTGATGAAGGCCCAACAAGTTAAAAATGCCGTGATTGTTCCATTAGGCGCTAAAGGGGGATTTGTTCCTAAAAGTTTACCTTTAAGAGGCACTCGTGAAGAAATCATGACAGAAGGAATTGAATGTTACAAAGTCTTCATTCATGGTTTGTTAGATTTAACAGACAACCTAATTGAAAATAAAGTACACTGTCCTAAAAATCTTGTACGCTATGATTTGGATGATCCTTATCTTGTGGTTGCGGCCGACAAAGGGACAGCGACCTTTTCAGATATTGCCAATGGGGTATCAAACGAATTTCAATTTTGGCTGGGAGATGCTTTCGCCTCAGGGGGTTCCACGGGATATGATCATAAAAAAATGGGCATTACGGCACGTGGGGCTTGGGAGTCTGTTAAAAGGCATTTTAGAGAAAGTGAGATTGACATCCAAAAAACGGATTTTACCGTTGTAGGCATAGGAGATATGGCTGGGGATGTGTTTGGTAATGGGATGTTGATGTCGCGGCACATCAGATTAATTGGTGCGTTTAACCATCTTCATATATTTTTAGATCCTAATCCTTCGGCAGAAGAAAGTTTCAATGAACGATTACGTTTGTTTAATTTGCCGCGTTCCAGTTGGGAAGATTACGATCCCAAACTGATTTCACAAGGGGGGGGCGTTTATTCACGCTCTACAAAAGTGATCCCACTTTCCAAAGAAATGCAGGAAATACTGGATATTCATAAAGAAACAATCGTACCCAATGAACTCATAAAAGCGTTATTAACTGCGAAAGTCGATTTGTTATTTAACGGCGGAATAGGCACCTACGTAAAAGCGTCATCGGAACATAATTCGAACGTAGGTGATAGAGCAAATGACGGATTAAGGGTAAACGGAGCATCGCTAAGAGCAAAAGTCGTAGGAGAAGGTGGTAATCTTGGATTTACACAGTTAGGGCGGGTTGAATATGCTTTAACGGGGGGGAAAATTAATACCGATGCCATCGATAACTCAGGGGGGGTGAATTGTTCAGACTGTGAAGTCAATATTAAAATTTTACTGAACGCAATAGTAGAAAAAGGCGACTTGACCCAAAAACAAAGAAACATCTTGCTTGCCGCGATGACAGACGAAGTCGCTGAAATCGTGCTGGAAAATAATCGTAATCAAATAGAAGCCATCAGTGTTGCAGAATTTAATTCAGAAAAAAATGTCCAAATGCATTGTCGCTTGATAGAGCATTTGGAAAAGCATGCAAATTTAGACAGAACCTTGGAATATTTGCCAACGAATGAGGAATTACTGACAAGGCAACAACGTGAAAAAGGATTAACTCGACCAGAGTTGTCTGTATTATTAGCTTATTGCAAAACGTTACTTAAGAGTGAGTTGCTCGCCTCTGATGTGCCTGAAGATAAGTATATCGCTTTAGATCTTATTACCGCATTTCCCCAAGCCTTAACGGAAAAATATCAAAATGATATGTTTTCGCATCGCTTAAAGCGAGAGATTATTGCAATGCAAATTTCTAATGCAGTGGTGAATGACATGGGATTGGGGTTTATTCATCGTCTTCAAGATGAAACGGGAGCGGCTGTTCCTGAAATCATTCGTGGGTACATTGGAACGCGAGAAATATTCAAAGCGAAAAAATTTCGTGAAGCCGTGAATGCGCTAACGTTTATTGTTCCAGCAGAGATACAAACAAAGATGCTACACGAATTAAATCGCTTGATTCGACGTGGAACGCGGTGGTTTTTAAGGCATCGTATTGGCACTTTAGATGTTGAAGACGTCATCAAACATTTTACGCCAAAAATGCAGCTAGTTCATGAAGGGTTGCATCATGCGCTACAAGGGAGTTCAGAAGAATACTTAATTGAATTTGCAAACGAATTAATGGCCGAAAATGTTCCTGAAGAAACAGCCTTAATCACCGCACGAATGGGGGCGATGTTCTCCGCTTTAGATATTGTCGATGCCGCGATTACTTATAACCTTAGCGTAGAAGCGGTGACCGTCACGTATTACGCAGTGGGTGCAAGACTGGAATTAGGCTGGTTTAGAGAGCAAATTAAACAACATCCTGTCGCGAATCATTGGGATTCTCTTGCCCGTGCGGCCATTCGGGATGATTTGGATCGTCAACAACGTAATCTAACCGTCGCGATCATGCAAAACCAGCCAGATGTAACAGATATAGAAATTAAGGTTGATACCTGGATGGCACAGCATAAAATTATGATTGATAGGTGGAATCATATGATTGCAGAATTAAAATCTCTCACGAAAAGAGAGTTTACCATGTATTCTGTTGCCTTAAGAGAGTTAATGGAGCTTGCCAATATCAGTAATCTAGATTTAGTGTAGGGGCGCATCCTGCGCCCTTAAAACGCCTAATCTCAATTATGGCAGAGTGTTTTACATTTGTGCTTTAATTTGACGCTGTTTTTAAACTTTTCTTTTGGCGTCATGACCATTTTCAATATTTCAGTGGCCTGTGCACTGTCTAATCTTTTGTCTCGACAAGGGTGGAGTAACCCATGTAACAGGACATCATGCTTTTTCTCATTCAATATTTTTCTGGTAGGATACACGTTATACTTGATTTGACAATAAATAACACCCAATGACCAAGAATCATTTTTCTTGGTAACTAATGTGTTTATTTTATCTTTATTCTTTTCTAGCTCAGATAGATATTCATGCGCTAAACTGAGATTCTGATTTCGATACTTACCCTTTTCACCAAAGTAGTATTCATACTGATCAGAGTTTTCAGTGTTATAGTGTAATAGAATCTCGGGTGATGAATATTTAAATGTTCCTAAGGGTTCTTTGACACCAAGACCACCTTCTTTGATGGCTGTGCCAAAATCGCTAACTTTAGCAAGAAAATTACCCTTTTTATCTTTGAAAATTAAAATATTATCTGGTTTGAGATCTTGATGGATGACTTTTTTGCTGTTAAGATGCGCGACAGCACTAAAAATTTGCAATAAAATTTTTAGCTTGTCTTTATCCTCTAATTTGATTTTTCCATTGATGACATCCGACAAACTACCGACTGCACATTTTGAGTAAAGCCGTATTCTTAATTCTTTACCTTTTTTCTTATATAAATCACTAATACGAAATTCCTTGATTTGACGACTATAATACTCGCTTCCCGTTTCTTGACATAAGATATTAGGATGCATAAGTTCATTCGCGCATCTAGCTTCTTTCTTTGCATCATAAATGTGTCCTAAAATAGTACGCTTTGTATCACCTTCTTTAATTTGTGCACTCGCCCAAGGCTTGGTCCCTTTTTCAGAATCGATTCGATAACAGCGTATGACCTTTTTAAATGTACCCTGTCCTAAGGTTTCATCAAACTTCTTCTCACCATTGTTGGCATAATGTTTTGTTTCAAGGATTAATTTATATTTCCCTTTGACGGTTTTTAGAATTTCAATATCTCGTGAAATTTTATCTCCTTTTTGAATACGTATGCTTTGGCCTGGTTTTAATTCTAAAAGAGTCTTTTTGTTCTTGTTTGAGAGGCTCAAACAATGTTTTATAATTGTGGTAAAATCCTCAAGAGAAATACGAGGAGCGAGTATTTCATCGAGCGCGGTTAAGTTCGATTTATTTTCTAAACGCTTAATAAACGATTCAAGCGCAATGTCATTTTGATTAAAACGCTTTTCATTTAAATTGTTATCATGCATTTTAATAAGATTGTTGTTATTATTTTTTGAAGAATGAAAAAATGGGTAATATACAACATTTGCTATTCCCTGCACGATTGGTAAAACAAAGTTAGAAATAAACCCTTTCTCGGTAGTTTTCGGCTTTTTGTCATTAAGCACTTTTTCTGGTTGAATTGGATCATCGTTATCTTCAAATTTACGTTTCTTTGAACCTTCTTTCATGTGGAGTCCCCCTATTTATAAAGTAAGTATTATGACTCATATTTAGGTGAAAATCATGACTTTCTGGATGAGTGGTCGAGTCTTTGGTATAAAGGGGCTTGGACTTAGTTTTTGCTTGAGACAAGAGATGTGGTATCAGCTACTAAAACCGTTATTATTTAGATTGGATCCAGAATTTTCACATGATATTACACTGAATACGTTAAAAATATTACAAAAACTCAAAGCGCTAGACCCTATTGCCCCTATCGACGCTTCCCAAAGTATCAGCTGTTTTGGGCTCACTTTTCCTAACCCGGTAGGCTTGGCAGCAGGGTTAGATAAAAATGGGGAATGCATTGCAGCATGGCAATCGATGGGATTTGGGTTTATTGAAGTAGGCACCGTGACACCGGAGTCGCAGCAGGGTAATTGCAAGCCACGTCTTTTTCGTTCACCCGCGGACGATGCCATTATCAATAGAATGGGATTTAACAATAAAGGCGTAGATTATTTACTGCAGCGAGTCGCGCAAACGAGTCGTACTGGTCCGTTAGGGATCAATATTGGAAAAAATCTGAATACGCCCATTGAGAAAGCGTTGGAGGATTATCTTATTGGCTTTCAAAAAGTTTATCCCTATGCAGACTATATTACCATCAATCTCTCGTCGCCCAATACGCCTAACTTGCGTTTGTTACAGCATGGAGAAATGTTTAGCACTATTTTAACGAGATTAAAAGCAGAGCAACATCGGCTATCACAAGATACCAGTCGTAAGGTTCCTATTTTAGTAAAGATTTCGCCTGATCTAGAAAAATTTGAGGTAAGTAAGATGGTGGATCAGCTAGTGAAATTGCAGATAGAAGGGATCATTGCGACCAATACGACGGTACATCGTGCTGAAAACTTGCGTCAGCCCTTTGGGCAAGAGGCTGGCGGATTAAGTGGTCAGCCACTTTTTGAGCGTTCGACGGATGTCGTGCGCTGGATAGCGTAATATGCTAAAGCAGCATTACCCATTGTGGCGGTTGGCGGCATTATGACGCCAAAAGATGCCCAAGAAAAATTGGCGGCAGGGGCAACTCTTGTACAGCTTTATAGTGGGTTAATTTTTAAAGGTCCTGGTTTGGTAAAAGACATTTTGGCTTTACTTTCTCCTCTAGATTAAATTAAACTTCCCCCTTTCGGTTCAGGGATGATGTTATGAAAGGCTCAAGTTTACTAGAAGTGTTAATTGCACTCGCGCTTTTTTCAAGTGTCGCGTTAGGGATAGGCGAATTTTCGCTGTGTAATCTTAGAATGACATTTGAAGCGCTCAAACAAACCCGCGAAATAATCCATAATGCGTCATTTTAAAGGAACAACCTTAGTTGAACTTATGGTGAGTTTAGCGATTTCAGCCTTTTTATGTTTATTTTGTATTCAGCTTTTTACCACCATTAAACAAATTTTTAGTAAGCAACATGCTTTAGCGCATATTCAAGAAAATGCGAGAGTGATCCAGTCATTATTAGGAGACGCCATTGCGTTCAGTGGCAACATAGGATGTAGTGCCTTTACACCAGAAATTGCAGTTTCTATTCACGAAGGGGTTGATGGCAATCATTATGGATTAATTCCCTTTGTGCCAATAATAGGCGTATCTGAAGAAAAGATTAAAAACAATCCGCTTTCTCCTAAAACATTGACAATGCGAATACTCTCCGAGAGTGACATTATTTGGATAAAATCAACTAAGTCTAAAAAGCAGAAAGCATTTAAAAACACAGTGATTGCTGTTTCAGATTGTGCGCAAGTAGACTTTATAAAAATTTCAGATAAGTTAGAAGAGGGAATATTAAGCAAAAAATACCCTGAGAATAAATTTGTGGGAGCACTGACCTCTCAACTATTTTATGTAGGCGACACAGGAAGAAAAAATAATAAAGGGAACCCCATTTATGCACTGTATAGCACGGATTTAAATGATCAAACACTCGAGTTGGCCGAAGGGGTTAAAGCGCTCAAAATTCTCTATGGCACGGGGGTGGGCCATGCTCGAACCTATGGCAATTTTGAACAGGTGACAGACTGGAATCAAATCAGTTGTGTTAAAGTGTCAGTATTATTATCCGCAATTGAGGAAGAAATCCAATCTTGGTGGACGTATGAATGGCCCCTAAAACGCAAGGAAGTATTTTAGTTTTAGTACTAATATTTACGACAATAATCACTTTTTTGGTAAAAATAGGATTTGACGTCAGTATTTTGCAAACTAAAATGGTGTCTCATTTTAAAGAAAATCTTGCAATTAAATCGCGACTTGAGGCAAAAATTATTTTTATTGAAAAATTGCTAGAAGAAAAATATCCTGAAAAATTTTCTGGCAATATTACACATCTGCAATTTGTACCAGATACCTTAAGTGTCGATGAGAAAGCCGGGGTAGATTTCTATCAAATACAAGTAAATCATGAAAATAATGGACAATATTACCATGCAAAATCGGTTGTGGGAGTGAGAAGACAATCCCCTGATCCTACTATAAATGAATTAGCCATAAGTCATAGTCAAGAAAGTAGGAGTTTTGATGCAATTTATTTTCCTGGAGAGCAAGGAAAATTACAAAAAATTAATATGATTAATCATTTACATTCCCAAGAACCGCTGTTTTCTGGAGAGCTGCTGGGTAAACCGATTGTGGGTCGACACCCTCATGGCAAAGGGGTGTTACTTTATATTTTAACCGAACATAAAATTTTAGGGCTTTGGGATGAGAATGATTATTTTCATCCGCCTTTTTTAATCATTGAAGATGCTGAAATTTTGGGACATCCTCTTTTATGGCAGGGGTTGCTACTGGTTTTTGCGATGAATAAAGAGAGCCAATGCACACTCAGCGTGTATGATGGGTTTACAGGAACATTCATTCGCCAAGAAAAAATGATTTATAAAGGGGCAATCTCTAAGCAAAATAGACCTCATCTTAAAGTGTTAGTTGCAAAACCCCGCGAGAAAAAACGTACCGTGATGGCATCCAGTAAAGACGGCGTGGGGTTTTGTAAAATAGAAATTGATTATGAGAGATTAGGGAGGAGAGTCTGGGGGCATTAAATTTAGTGTCATTAGCCAAGGAATTAAGGATTGGATGCTTAAACCTGAGGGGTAAGTTTTTTCTCTTTTACATTCTCTGACGACTTGAATCATTTTGGGTGAGTCAAAATATTTTGAGAAAAAATCAAATCCCGCTGCAGGCGTTAGATCCGAATGCTTAACTTCGATTATTTGTGTGGGACGATTATCTAGGCATACCAAAAAATTCAGCTCCTTTCCATCTTTAGTGCGCAAATAATGCAGCGAAGGCTCTGAAAGATAACGTTTCATTTGACTATTCTAGCATCCATCCTAGAATAGTCAAGACCATTCTAGGATGGATGCTAGAATAGTCTAACCCCTAAAATGGATTAATTACTTCAATATCACAGTCAGCAAAATCCCGAATGTTGCGGGTTGCGATAGCAAAACGATGGATTATTGCAATGGCTGCAATTTGCCCATCTGGTATGCTAAGTGGACGACCTATTGTTTTTCTGTTCCCCATAATTTTACCGTACGCGTGTGCTGCGCTTTCATCAAATAAAAGGACTCTATGTTTGAACGCGATGTTTAAAGTATTATGAAAAGCGTCGTCAAGGAGTTGCTTACGATTTCCATCGGGTAATACACTAATCCCATAAGCTATTTCTGCAATGGTAATCGTGGTGATAAATAACTGTGCAGCGTCTTGACTATCTACCCAAGCCATAACGGTTGGTCGGGGGGATGGCTTCATTAATTCAAAAATGACATTCGTATGCAATACTATCATTCACTAAAATCCATTGGAGCCAAATCAATACCATTTTTTTTGCCGAAATATTGTTGAAAGACCTCGCTGATTCGCTCTGGCGTACTGACGGCTTGAGAAATAATTTGACGTACCTCTTCTTCCATAGAGATCCCATGTTTGGAGGCACGTAACTGTAACTGTGTATAAATTTTAGCATCTAAATTTCTAACGCTAATGTTGGCCATTAGATTTAACCTTTTGCTTGCCGCTCATGTAGAAATGCTAGCGCGTGCTAGCATTATTGTCAAGAATTCCATATAAATAGTTTAAAGCGACTATTTAAAAAGTAAGTTAACGGACGTATGCTTGAGGTGGTGGATAACGATTTTACTTGGGGAGATACACATGAAAGAGGGTTCCGTTCAAAAAAAGGTTGATTTCATAGAATACATCGAGAAAGTTAGAAAAGGCGTAAAGGATAAAGACATGCAACAGCATGCAGAGGTATTTGCAACGGATTTAAAACAAATTCAATTAAAATTACTAAGCCAAACTAGCACCGAAGAAATACAGAAAGATTATATTAAAGGGTTCTCCGGACAGGAAAATTACGCCTATTCTAAAATAATAGCATTGAGTGATACTCTTAGTGAGATGATTGCTGCTGATATTTTATTATGTAATAGCAAGGAAGAAATGAAAAGAGTGTATGCTTTTTATATTGAGGTTGCTGAAAAAAGCTTCAAAAATTCCGATTTTCAATCTGCAATGATTATCAGCTCAGCCTTAACATCAGGGAGTCTTGACAGATTAAAAATATTAGGAGAAATGCCTAAGATAGCAACCAGGATAGAGAAAATACCAAATAAATTTAATGAATTGCGGAGAAAAACTCAAAGCCCATTTCCTCCGTTTGCTCTAGGAAATGTTCCTTACTTTCCTGTAGTCCCTCAAAGTTTGATACCACTCAAGCAAGGATTAGAAAATGCAAAAGAAAAATTGATAAAGGAAAAAAGTGAAAACGGTAATGATATTGGAAAGCTCGAAGAAACCATTAAAGAAGACGAAGTTAAATTAGGTGTAATAATCAATACAATGGATTCTTATATTAAAAACGCAAAATCTGAACCAATGAAATCGAACTTGTTGCAGAAATTGGCAAGACCTACATTAATAAACGATAAAATATTTAACAATGCTGAATCGGAAGTTCCTATACCAGGGTCGATACAAGCAAGGTCGTATTCGATTAAGCCTATTGGCGTAAATGACTTGAAATTCGAGAAACCAGAGTTCGAATTTTCTGAACAAGTGAAGCAATTAAGTAATTTTAATGAAAAAGTAGAGAGGCTAGATCCTAAAAATCCAGTTCATACCCTTCTAAGAGGCTGGAAGCATGAGGCGAAAGATGAAAATGATAAGCTTTCGACTGAAATGTATAAATTTTACGCAACCGACTTACATGAATATCAAACTCCAATTGAGATAATGGATTCAATATCAAGTTTGCTCAAGGCCACAAAGGATGAAAAACAAAAAGAAATTATTCTACACAATGCAAAGTTATTTGTAGCCGAACTCATAAAAGCTGATCCCTTACAGACTAGATATAAAGAACTTAATGATTATTTAGTTTCTAAAAATCCTCCTGAATTTAATAAGACCGATCCTAATTCATTAGTAGGAAAATTTGTGGCTATTGTCGGGTCAAAAGAAAATGAATCAAATATGATAAAAAATGGTAAAGAAGCACTTAAGAAAGCAGCATGGAATGCAGCAAATATTGTTGTTGAAAACGCTAAAATTGATCCGGAAAAAATATTAAAAGGAGAAGCAGAAGGTAAGTTTAATCTTGGAAGTTACCTTCAAGAAGACTTATCACAAGGAAAAGTTAGAGGTCCTAAAGATAAACAATTTGCAGAAAATGCAAAATTAATAACTCAGGATTTGAAGCATCATTCAATGGCATTGATGTTGAAAGTGAATTCCACTGAATTTAATAAAGAGAGTTTTGCTTCAACCAAAGAAAAAAATTGGCATAAAGCAGAAAATCTTAGAGAAATGATGATGCAGTTTGAACAAATAAAACACATGATACTCACTGATATCATGAAGGGTACTTCACGTTCGCATCAACAAAATATATATAATTTTTACACTAAGGTATTTAATGGACTAGTAGAGTCGGGTGATTATTTTACCGCATATGCAATTAAAAGCGCATTTGATGCCGGTCCCTTACTTGCTTTGCAAAAAGGTTATTTAGAACAGGGTGTGAAACTAAGCATGCCTACTGAATACGAAAAATTTAATAAAAATAATGAAATATTTTCCCCCCAATTAGGCTTTAAAGCGCTGATTGAGAACCAAGAGAAAAATGGTTTAACTACTGATGTTTCAGTGCTGATATCAAGAATTATGGGATTTGAAAGTACTGATGAATTTAACATAGAAAAGCCTAGTTATGATAGATTAGAAATAATGGGAAAAATCCTTTCTGGATTTCAGAAATTTCAAAATAGGGCCAAGGAATATTTAAAACAAGAACAAGTTAATTGCTATTCAAATGTAGGCGTGCGTCTCAAAAATTTGTCATATTCAGAAAATAAATTATACGCTATGAAAGGCAAAATATACCCAGATGAAAAAAATTCAAAATCAATTTTTAGTGATAAAAAAATTACGCTTGAGTCACAAAATGAATTTGATAAAAATTATATTAAAGAGGAATTAGTTAATAAAAAAAGCGATGTTGATGAGTTGGTTAAAGATTTAAATCGTGCAAAATTTGATAATAAAGAAAGTGGGGAAATTGATGCAAAAACTAATATCGCATTAAAAGGGATAAAAATGTATGGTTATGTTGTGATGACAGCCAAAAATATTGGTCTACTTGGAGATGGGTTTACCTTATCAACAGAAGAAAAAGATCTTATAAAATTAATTGATAAAGTAAAAAGGCCTAACGATAACAAAATAAAAGTAATTAAAATTGATGAGGATGAGCCAAGAAATTACAATGAAATGGTTTTGAATGAAATTCCATTAGAAGAAGAGAAAAGTGAGAAACATACTATACCAAAAATTAATATTCCAAAATTACCAGAAAAGCAAGACACAAATTTTGTTGAAACTCCTAGAATAAATATTGGCGTAAATCTTAAGCTTATGAAAATAAATGACAAAGGTGAGAAAGAACTTGCAACACCACGAAAGAAAGTTGCTGACCTAAAGATATTATCTAATTTATATAAATTAAAAGAATTTTGTAAAACTAAAGTTAATGACTATAAAAACGGAAAAGAAGTTGATTTGCGAAAATTGCTCAAGACTATTACTGCCTATGGAAAGGGCTCAAAAATATATAGAAAAGGTCTAGAAAATTTGGTCAAAGATAAGTATCCAAACCGTTATAAAAATCATATGAAAATAATTACGCAAAGTGATAACGAAATGGAAAAAATAAAACAAACGCTTAAAGATAAAGTTATCGAAGTCAAGCAAAAGGAACGCGTTAGTGAGCTTGAAAAATTAGGAAAGAAGGAACTCAAAGAAAAAGAAATGTTACCTAATCGAAATCCACGCCCGACACGGCCTATTAAGATCCCCCTTTCTGAAGAGAAAAAGAATGTGAATACAATTACCTCTACTATATCTGAAAAACAACTTTTTCAAAAACTAGAAAGAGCAGAAAATAATTTAAAATCACGAGTTATAGAAAAGAATCCCACTGATTTGGGTGTACCACCAGTCTTTACAAGCAATTTCAAGCTACATCTACAAAACCAGCAAAACCAAGATAAAAACAAAAATCCAGAACAACAGCCACAGGCAAAACAAAATATCAATAAGCCAAAGAGAGATAATTAGGGGGTTGTAAATCGTTAGTTACTTACTTTGCTATTACCTAGCTTGATTTTTTTCATTTTATCTGAAATGTCGCTGATGAAATATTCTGACTCATTAGGGTGAATTTCTAATACTTTTTTGACACAAAGCTGAAATAATGGGGAAACGCGTTTTTTTTCTGCTTTTTTGGAAAATTCAAGAAATTGATACTCTTTTGAAATTGAGACGACGTCGAAGTGATCATTTGCTTTAACACTAAGTTCAGCTCCATATTCAATCAGTTGTTTTAACACGCTGTTTTTGATTTTAGATGGGATATCGGCGCCAGCAAGATACATCACAGGCGTTGAACCGCTCTCACAGCGTGCATTAACATTCGCCCCTGACTTTAATAATAAGCGGATACTGGCTTCATATTTCAGGGCTTCTTCTTCAGAAATTTTTTCATTTTGCTTACCCTCTTCAGATTGCCCAAAGCGACAGGCGACATGTAAAGGGCTTTGCTTTTTAGTGTTGCAAATATTAACATCTGCTTTGCCTAAGACGATTAATAGTGTTAAGGCATTAAGCGCATTATTCAATATGGCAGCATAAACAGGCGTAAGACCTTGCGTCGTCGTTTTTGCATTGACATTAATCTTATTATTTTCATCTTTCAGCAAGATTTTAATATGCTCAACCCTATTATTCATTGCTAAAAAATGGAGTGCCGTTGTGCCAAAATCTTTTACCGCATTAACATTCGTGGGAGGAGATATAAGGCGCTTAAATAAATTTAAGCTACAGCACTGATTAGGCTGCATTACCGCTGCCATGAGGGGGGTAATATTCTCCATTTCAGGCATAGACAGTGTAAGCAGATGCGGATTTTTATCAATGAAGTTCAGCGCGGCTTCCTCATATTCTTCAATCGTATTGTGTAGGAGCATTTCTTCAGAAGGGTTAAGACAAGCCATTAAATGGTAAAATTCCCCTGGCAGACGTTTACCTTGCATATACCACCTTCTTAACCCTCTTAGTATTCTGTCTAAATATAATTTTTGCTAGTCTACCACAGCTTATTTAAGCAAAAAACCCGTTTCACAGTTTTTGCGCCATATCACGTTTCTGTGCTATACATCCCTTATCGAGATGCTGTTATTGAGGTATGGTGTGAAGTTACACGGATTTGAAACAATGAAAAGCAACCAGAAAGATGGCCCTTATCAAGAGGAAGCTTGCAAACTTTTAGTTGTTCAACAAAAATTGAGTGTAAATACCGATAAAGAAAATAATACTTTATTTACGCAACGCTATCTTAAGAACCAAGGGCAAAAAACCCCACTTGTGATCCCCGAAAAAACCAGCTTACAAAATTTTCGATTTGATAAAGATTTAGTAAATGCGGAATTAAAGGAGTGCACCTTCTTAAATTGTAATTTTCGAAGGATCCCATTTTTCGATATCAACATACAAAAATCTACTCTTTGTGTTGTTGATCTGGGTGAAACCTTCGCTAAGAATCTTATAGCCAATGACGCTAACTTATTTTTTGTAAACTTTGCGCATTCGGATTTGGAAAACGCTTCGTTTCAGAACGCTACCTTAGAATTCGTCTCCTTTATAGGGGCAAATTTGGCCAATGTGAATTTTTCGCAAGTAAAGAGTGTTAAAGGCGTCGTGTTAATAGGGGCGCACACCAATTCTAACACAAAGATGCCGCCAAATGGGGCATTGCTTAAGCTAAAAGATTTAGAAGAACAAATCAATGAAAATAGGTATACCCTTGATGAACTTCGCTTTCTAAAAATAGGTTTCGAGCAAAGCGAGCAAAAAATGAGACTAGATATTAACTCTACGATAAGGCCAAAATATTTAACAGTCGGTCACATAGATGAAGTGGTTACCGCTAAACACCTTCTTGAAAATGCAATTAAGCAACATTCTAATAAAAACAAAAAATAAATTAGCCAACAAACGTTGTTTAAAGAAACAGACATTCTGGCGTGTAACACTAAAAACAGCTAGCAGACTAACACTTTAGAGTTTATACTATAACCATGTTCAGCCTAGAGTAGGCTAGGGGTGGGTATGCACTCATTTTGTAATCTGTCAGACCAATATAACAGCGTTCAAGAGATTCTCGATGATCCTAACCTTGAGGTTTATGCATTTGCCGCAGATATGAGTAAAGCTGATTTGGCTAATGTCCTTATCAAACGTTTTTCGATTACGAAGATGGTGATGGAACAAAAAATAGAGTTCCCTATTAAAATAGGCGATCAAATTAATTCCATTCCATTGACTCACCCTGATACAGGCGTACCATTAAAATATAGTGATATTCTGACAGATAGATCAGGTCCTAAATTTGGAGGCTATCTGGATGATAGCGTGGGTAAAGATTATTTAATTGAAGATACAAAAAAGTTTTCAAAAGAAAGAAACGCTCTTATTAAAGATCGCATCAAAGCGGCTAAAAAGAAATTTAAAAAAAATAAAGACGTTGACGACAACAAACTAACGTTAGCAACGAGTATTTTTAATAGAGCACATCGCACACAACGTAAACTTTCCGATTTTGATCTTACTGCTAGCAGTTTAACGTTATTTCAAGATGCAGTAGTCAAAGCAATTGAAAAAGCTGGAGTGAATTTAGATAATAACAAAGAATTAGGAAAAGAGATCGCAAACACGCTATGGGAAGTCGGTGGCGAAGTAGATATCAATTTAATTAAAGAATGTATAAATGATAGTAATAAAGAGTATCGAAAGGCAATCGAAAGCAAAATGCAAGCGGCCAAAAAACAAAATCTTCCTTATTCTCACATCTTAGTAAATGGTCCCGGAAAACTGATGTCTACGAATAAAATAGGTATTCCTACCGTAGACGCCACGTATGGACTCGGTATTGCATATATGGGGCCTGAAGTGCGCACCAATGTAAAAAATCCAGAAAAAATGAGGTTAACCTCTGAATTAGTTGATGAATATAATAAAAATAAAATGACTAAAGAACAACTCGCCGAATATTTCCCTGGTGAAAAAATTGAAGATGTGATTCACCATAATGGTTTATATGAAATCGGAGATATTATCTGTGATTCA
>Ga0207052_10019_pt2 | contig 34852 bp, 32 predicted proteins | sample Alteio_BWMinCont_62_FD_153294 | JGI IMG/M metagenome (GOLD analysis project Ga0207052, IMG submission 153294) | Enriched cells from forest soil in Barre Woods Harvard Forest LTER site, Petersham, Massachusetts, United States -... | ecosystem: Environmental > Terrestrial > Soil > Temperate forest >...
GAAAACAATACGACCCGTACGGCGGACGCGTCGCAGGCACGCGCGATAATGATGTGGTCGACGCCAACGCGGCTTTGACGCCCATGAGTGAATATTTCGGCGTGATGATCGGTCAGGATGCGCGAACCGACCAGTTGAAGAGCCCCACTGAACTATTCCGCGGCTACAGCGCCGAGCGCCGCGACAAGGCGCCGATCATTGAAACCGAGGATTTCCGCGATGAAGGCGCCCGGCGGTTCTGGGACGATGTTTCGCCCCCCTACTTCGGATTCAAAAAAGGGCAGAACGATACGTATGCGTATACCTCCGAAACCTTCGCGCTGGCGCAGGCGAAACGATATTGGGCTTACTGGACCAACCGCATCTCCAATCCCGATCCGGCTCATTCAAAATGGTCGGGATATGCGTCGATTTATTTCATCGATTCCGATGCCGATGGCCGCCAAGACACCAGCGAAGTCTGCCGGGTGAGCGGAAAAGTCGATGGCATGCGATTGCCCAAGGAGATTTTCTACACTGAACGCGTGATGCAGAACGAGAGTCCTGATATTCATATCCTGGGCCACTGGACGTATCCCGCCAGTACGACAAAATCGATCTTCGTCATCGCCAATAACATCGATGCGGTTGAGCTTTTCGTGAATGGCGTTTCCAAGGGAAAACAAACGCAGCCGCGCCAGGGCGATGGTTACGTCTATGAGTTCACGAATATCGTATTCGCCCCCGGCTCGATCAAGGCGGTGGGATACAAGAACGGCCAGTCAGTCGCCGAGCATGAGTTGAAAACCGCCGGCGATCCGAAGTCGATCAAGTTGACGGTGCACACGTCGCCCGACGGCCTGCACGCCGACGGCGAGGATGCGGCGATCATCGACTTTGAAGTCGTCGATGCCAACGGAATGCGCTGCCCGACGGATGATGCCCGCGTTGATTTTGCAATCGACGGCCCAGGAATCTGGCGCGGCGGATACAACAGCGGCAAAACCGACTCCACCAACAATCTCTACCTGAACACCGAATGCGGCATCAACCGCGTCGCAGTCCGATCGACCCTCAAGCCCGGCACGATCACCATCGCCGCCAAGCGTGATGGTCTGACTCCGGCGACGGTAACGATCGATGCGAAGGAGGTGTCGATTCACGATGGCTTGACCGATTGGATGCCGCCGAGGTTGCCGGGATTGGCGAAGTAGATTCAATCGCCTTTGCGTTCCCAGATTTCCCAGCCGTTCTGGATGGCAACCGGTTGGTATTTCATCGCGGCCAGATCGATTCGAATCTGGCCGAAGATGCCAGCATAGGGCTGGGATCCAATCGCAACCGATTCCGGTGAATCCAGGAATAGCTGTCGCGGATTGGCCGCGGCGATCGTGGAGAGGACGTCGTGATACTTTTCCTCGGTCGTCAATTCCCAGAGGACATCCATCGCCGGGATGGGCGAGACATGCCCGGAAAGCTTGGGCATCAGATACGAATTCTGGGTGATATAAAAGGGGGACTGGTCCGGCGGAAATTGTGTGAGAAATTTGGCCTGAGCGACGAGATTCTCAGCCCCGGCGGCGGGCAGGTAAACGCCATCCACCAATTCAGCAGGCTGCCGCGATGGAGCCTTGAATGTCGCGTTCGCATGATCGTGCCGGATGAAGAAGTTCGAGCTGCTCCAGGAAAAGCAGAGTTCGGGGATGATCGCGAAGATCATAATCGCCAGGGCTGCGGTCGAAAGCGTCGTGATTGTTCTTCGTCGCGCGATTTGAATTCGCAGGTATCGCAGCAGATCGATCAGGAGCAGGCTGTAGGGAAGGAGGAATCCGGGAAGATTCAGCGCATCGGGGCGATTCATGTAATACGCGAACCAGACCATGATCATCGCCGCGGCGGCGGCACGAAGGCTGGCGAAATGGCGCGGCGAACGGCGATTGGCCAGTGGCGTGTAAATCAGAATGAAAACTGCATGGGCAAAAATCGCCGCCGCGGGAAGGGACCACCGGAATTCCGCCGACCCAAAATTGGTTGCCATCCACAGCCGCAAAACCGCGAACGCATGCGGGGCCTGCGCGAAATCGGGCAATGGAGGCAACACCGTTCCCCACAAGAAGAAGAATGCTCCGAAAGTGATCGCAAAGCCCAGGGAAAATGCGAGCCCGGCGACAATGCTCGCGCGGATGGAATGCGGGCTCGGGAGCAATTGCTGGAAGTAAATGTAAGCGATGAGCCCCGCGGTGGCCGCCAGCCCGGATTCTATGTTGATGAGCAAGGCAATGGCCGCGAAGGCACCGAGAAAAAGGGAGGATTTCAAGACAGAAACCCGTCGGAAGAAATGGCAAAGCAGCAAAGCGAGCGGAAAGGAAAGCGTGCGCCAGCCGGTGAGATTCGGATACCAGAGCGCGTGCTGACGGAAATGATACCACGGAACGATCAGCGCAAATCCCGCCAGGCAAAGCAGCCATTTGCCCTTGGTATATCGATGAAGAAGAAGGAGGGACGCAGAGAGATAAACCGCATTCAGCGCCTGCAGAACATGAAAATAATTCCCGGCGGTCAGCGTGCGGACGCTCCGTTGATACCAGGCGGCGAAGAATTGGAAGAATACTCCGTATGTCGGCACGGTCTGCGAAAACAGCCTTTCACCCGCGGCGAGATGGTCGCCCACACCAAACACGAGGCTGCAATGCATTTGAATAAAGACGACATCCTTCCATCCCCAGTCGGAGAGATCCGGAGTTGCGAAGATCGCGGGAATCGTGGCGGCGGCGAGCAAAAAGATGCACGCAGCAGCGAAGGACCAGTGACCCAAACCGCGGAGTTGATTCAGCCGAGGGTCACAGAGGACGGCACAGAAGATCAAGCCAATGATGAGCGGAAACCACGGAATCGATTGATGCGAAAACCCGGCAACTATTTCGCCGATGCAGCAGATCGCCGCAAGCGTAATCGCCAATTTCCGCCGTCCCCCAGCGAGAAATTTTCGGACAAATCCGGTGCCAATCGATCCGATAACGATTATTGCGCCAAGCGAAAACATCGCCAGGCGATGGGCCAGCCTCTGCCCAGCGCCGTCGAAATAGGGGATAGTCTGCAGGAGATAAGAGTTGACGTGATATGGTCCCCAATAGAGCTCCTTCTGCGGATCGACGCTGGCGATCAGGGGCGCGTGAAGGACTTTGTAAAGATCGATCGTCGCCGCTGCGACGATCAGCACGATGCACGTTACCAGGACGGCAGCCAGGATCGTCGGCGATTCGCCAGCAAAGCCGGGACACAATCGGCCGGAGATTTTCTGTTGCTGAGCGTCTTGCTGGGCCATCGGATGATCCTTCGGCGGATGGAGGATAAGCAATCAATCGGAGGTACGCCAACGGGAGAAGATCAGAAATCTGAATCGGAATATAGAATCGACGCGATCCAACTTAGGGACCGGCCTTTGGATTTCGGATTTCGACATTCTACCACTACAATGCCGCCTCTGATGTCAGGTTCTGAAACAACACCCTCTCGCCGTATCTCGGTGGTGACGCCGGTTTACAACAGTGAAGGAACGCTAGGCGCGCTGGTGGATCGCCTGGAGGCGGTGCTCAAGCCGCTGACAAACGAATTTGAGATCGTTCTCGTCAACGATGGAAGCCGGGACAAAAGCTGGCAGGTGATCGGTGAACTTGCAAAATCGCATTCGTCCGTGGTGGGGATCGATCTGATGCGAAATTACGGCCAGCACAACGCTCTGCTATGTGGGATTCTGGCCGCAAGATACGAAATCCTCATCACGATTGATGACGATCTGCAGAACCCGCCGGAGGAAATCTCGGTGATGCTCGCCGAGCTCGATAGGGGCGCGGATGTCGTCTACGGATATCCGGACAAACAACAGCACGGCCTTTTGCGGGCGCTCGCGTCTGAGATCACGAAGATCGTACTCCAAAACGCGATGGGGGCGCAAACCGCCCGGCGGATCAGCGCGTTTCGCGCCTTTCACACCAATCTGCGCGGCGCGTTCACACACTATCGCGGGCCGTTTGTTTCCATCGATGTGCTGCTGACATGGGGCACGTCCAAATTCACGGCCATCCAGGTGAAGCATGATTCGCGGTCCCTCGGGGCATCCAATTACACGGTGGCCAAGCTCATCACGCACGCGATGAACATGCTCACTGGCTTCACGACCTTTCCGCTGCAGATGGCCAGCCTGGGCGGATTCGCCCTGACGTTGGTCGGGATCGTGCTCTTGCTTTTTGTCGTGGGACGATACATTTTTTATGGAGCCGCCGTTCAGGGATTCACGTTTCTGGCCTCGGCCATTTCGATGTTTTCTGGAGCACAACTCTTTGCCCTGGGGATCATTGGTGAATATCTCGCCAGGCTGCACATGCGCACGATGGAACGCCCGGCTTATGCGGTTCGCCAGAGCACGAGCACGACCGTTTCCTCGGACCATCCGAACACCAACGAGTGAATAGCGCCCCGATCATTCCGGCCGTATCAGACCCGTGTGAATTTCTCCCATGGGACACGGAATTCTTTGGCCAGAGAATCGCGCGGGTAAATGGCGAGCGCCTGACGCCGGAACGTCTCGCAGAAATTGATGCATGGTGCAAGGCGAACCAAATCGCCTGCCTCTATTTTCTAGCTACCGCCGATGACCCGCTGACCACGCAACTGGCCGAGACGAATGGTTTTCAGTTTGTGGATGTACGTCTCACCTTTGACCGATCGCTGAAAGATTGCGTGCCGGACACCGCGAATGATTCGCACATTGAACTTGCCACGCCCGCCGATCTCCCCCAACTGCAAAAACTGGCCAGGATCAGCCACACCAACACGCGATTCTATTTCGACGGGCGATTTCCACGGTCACGATGTGATGATCTTTACGAACGCTGGATCACCCTTGCAGTACAGGGGCAGGCGCAGGCGGTTTTTGTCGCGCGTCATTCGGGAGCCGTGATCGGATACCTGACTTGCCACGCGGATGCGATGGAATCCCGTATCGGGTTGATCGCCGTCGGCGAATCCGCCGCTGGCTTGGGATGGGGCAGCAAACTAATACAGCGGGCATTCACGTGGGCCGCGGAGAAGGGGCATCCGGTCATGTCCGTCGTCACTCAGGGGCGCAACATCCCGGCCCAGCGGCTCTATCAACGACATGGCTTCCGCACGCGCAGTCTTTATCTAGCCTATCACAGGTGGTATGTTCCAGAAGTGGGCTGAGAACATCTGGCCCAATCGATTGTTCCGACCTTCCCCCTCCCCATGTACCCAAGGCGGGGGAGGGGTCGAACGCCGATTTGCAAAAAGAGCCCCACCCTGACCCTCCCCCGGAGTACCAGGGGAGGAGAGAGAAAAATAGGGGTTGGAATATGGGAAAGATCTAGGAATCTATGGCTGTCGGCGGCAAAACCACCATTCCGTTCAATCGCTCGTCGCTGGTCGGCAAGGAATTGACCTACATCGCCGAGGCGCTGCTCATCGGACAAATCGCCGGCGACCAGACCTTCACCCGGCGATGCCAGGCGCTGCTGGAAACATCCGTCGGCGCCAACCGCGCATTGCTTACCACCAGTTGCACACACGCGCTGGAGATGGCCGCCCTGCTGCTGGAAGTTAAGCCGGGCGATGAGGTGATAGTTCCGTCCTTCACGTTTGTCTCGACAGCCAATGCATTTGTCCTTCGCGGAGCGCGGCCGGTCTTTTGCGACATCCGGCGAGACACGCTGAATCTGGATGAATCAAAATTGCGCGATCTCATCACTTCGCGCACCAAGGCGATTGTGCCGGTCCATTACGCAGGCGTGGGGTGCGAGATGGATGCGATTTTGGCAATCGCCGCCGAGGGAAAGATTCCGATCGTGGAAGACAACGCCCACGGACTCTACGGCAAATACAAAGACCGCAACCTCGGCACATTCGGCGCGATGGCTTCCCAGAGTTTTCACGAGACCAAGAATTTCACCTGCGGCGAAGGGGGCGCACTGCTCATCAACGATCCCAAATATATCGAACGTGCCGAAATTATCCGGGAAAAAGGGACGGATCGATCCAAATTCTTCCGCGGTCAGGTGGATAAATATACGTGGGTCGATATCGGTTCGAGTTATCTCATGTCGGACGTGCTCGCAGCGTTCATCTTCGGGCAGCTTGAGATGCGCCAGCAAATCCAGGCCAAGCGTCAGGCGATCTGGGAGTATTACCATCATCATCTGGCCGACTGGGCAGCCGAGCGGCACATCCGCACGCCGATCATTCCCGAGTATTGCCAGCAGGCGTACCACATGTATTACCTGCTGATGCCGACGCTGGAGAAGCGCCAGGCGCTGATCGCCCATCTCAAATCGCGCGGCATCCTGTCGGTCTTCCATTATCTCCCGCTGCATATCTCGGCGATGGGCAAATCCTTCGGCGGACGCGCGGGTGACTGCCCGGCCACCGAGGATCTAAGCGACCGGCTCTTGCGTTTGCCGTTCTACAACGATCTTTCCGACGCCGATCAGCAGTATGTCGTCAACGCGATCCGGGAATTTCGATGACCAGCGCCCCCGCCAACAGCGTCGGCGGATACAACCCGGAGCATTTTGCCCAGCTTGATGCCGTCGAAGACGGCCATTTCTGGTTCCAGGCCCGACGGAAAGTCATTGGCACGCTCGCCCGGCAACTGACCGCGAATCTTCCGCCGGGATACAACGCGCTGGAGGTCGGCTGCGGGAATGGATCGCTGCTGCCGACGCTGCAATCTGCCTGTGCCAATGGCCGGGTGCTGGGGGTCGATCTTTTCTTCCAGGCGCTTAGCCGGGCCAGAAGGCGGACCACGTGCCCGCTCATCCAGGCGAGCATCGATCATCCGCCGTTCGGCGTTGATTTTTCGCTGGTTGGATTGTTCGATGTTTTGGAGCATATGCCGGACGACACCGCGGCACTCAAATCGATTTACCGGGTTCTCGCGCCGGGCGGCGCGCTGCTTCTTTCTGTGCCAGCGCACATGTCGCTGTGGAGTTATTTCGATGTCCTGTCGGATCACGTCCGGCGATATTCGCCGCGGCAGCTTCGGGCAGTACTGGAATCGGCCGGCTTCCAAGTCGAATTCCAGAGCCAGTTTCTAGCGATTCTCTATCCAGTCATGTGGCTCAGCCGGCGGCTGCGCAAATCCGGCCAGCAGGCAAATCCGGATGCGATGTCCAACGAGCTAAAGGTCAACCCGATCCTCAACAGCATTTTATCGTTCATGCTCGGCAGCGAAGCTCATTTACTGGCGCGGCGAATGCGCCTGCCCATTGGAACATCGCTGATTGCGATCGCTCGCAAGCCGCTCGCTTGAACCGGCCCATCCCGATCCTGCGAGCGCATTCACGGTTTCGACGCATTAATTGGATGTATCGGTGGACGAGTGTTACTTTTCCGCCGCCGCCTTCAGATTCGCGAGGCCCGCCTCGAAATCCCTGCCGATCAACTTGTCCATGTTCATGAAGACGTGAAAGATCTTCATGGCAAAGGGCACCGGCCCTTCCATCGCCCAGAGAATCTCCGTCGAATCTCCATTACGTGTCATGGTAAATTCCGCGGTGTTGTGCCCTTCAAAGGGTTTTAGAAAATCGAGCTTGATCTTCACCCGTCCCGGGGATGAGGATTCCAGAATCTCCATTCGCCCCTTCCCCACCTTTTTGTTGCCGTCCCATTCGTAAATCGCGCCGCTGCCTTTTTCGGATCCGCTGAAGCTTTTCTTCATCGCCGGATCGAACTTTTCCCAGGGGGACCAGGTTGGCCATTGGTGAAAATCGTTGAGATATGGAAATACCTTTTCCGCCGCGGCTTTGGTGGAGGTCGATCGCTGCACGCGGAATACATCGGGCTTGCCCGCGGCCAGGAGCAGCACGATCCCAACAGCGACGACTATCACAGCAGCGATCACGATTAACACCATTCCCATTGCTTACTCCCGGCACGGATGCCGATTTATTTCGCATTCATCGACTCGACATAGACCATCCACAATACGCCGAACTTGTCGAAGACCATCCCGAAATTCGACGAGAAGAACGTTTTGGTCATCGGCATTTGCACTTTCCCGCCATCCGAGAGAGCCGAGAAATATCGTTGCGCCTCGGCGTCGCTATTCACGGTGACCGAAAGCGAGAAACCTTCGAATTTGGGCTTTCCCTGGCTGTGTCCATCGGACATCAGGACGATGGAATCGCCGATGTTCAGGCGCATGTGCAGAATCTTTTCGGCCGCCGCGGAGGTGCCGTGCGGCTCGGGGGCCTCCTTGTTGCGCAACATCATTTGAACTTTTGCGCCCAGGGCCTTCTTGTAAAACTCCGCGGCCTCTTCGCAGCGGCCATCGAAAAATAGATACGGTTGAATTTTCATGATCAATCCTTTCGCAAAGCTGGATTAAATAATGTCACATCACGCCATTTTCGGCAAATATTCACCGAGCCGTTCCAAGGTCTGCTTGCCGCCTTCGATGGCGCCAAATTCCTTGACCACGAAATCGCGATTTTCGGCCGTCGGGAAGACCATGTGGATGGTGACGCGCGTCCTGTCCGGTGACAATGCTTCAAATGTCCAGGTGGCGACGGACCTCACACTCGGGCCATCCACGCGCCTGCCGCCGTGGGACAAGACGATTCTTTGCGGTTTGACGATCTCCTTGAAGACATGCTCGTTTTCGTAATTAGCTCCATCGGGACCGTGCATCACCTGCTTCCAAATGCCGCCCTCGCGGACGTCCATTTTCTCGATGGTGGTGCTGAAGCCGCGCGGCCCCCACCAGTTCACGACGTGCTTCGGATTGGTCATGGCTTCCCAGATCAGCTCTCGCGGCGCGTCGAATTCGCGGGACATTTTGATCTCGCGATTGGCGGTATTCTCGCCGGATCCTCTGGCCAGAAAATCCGTGAAGCGGTCGAGGCTTTGGTTCCAGCCTTGCGACATTCCGTTGAGATGCTTGGCCGCCTCCGGGCCGGCGCTCAGGACGCGCACGTGCAGTTTCATCGTTGTCTTGCCGCCCTTCTCATCGAAGGTAACCGTGTTCAGGTTCTCAAACATCGCATCCCCATTCGCATCGAGCGCATTGGCCGTGAACACGATCTTCGACGGCTCCTTGATCTCGCGGGACTCCCCCGACATAGGATAGATCGTCCCATCCGGCCCGCGCATGTCGATCCGAATCTGGCCGCCCACGCGGGCATCCCACTCACACAACGGCGTGCTAAATCCCTTGGGCCCCCACCAGCGCGAGATTTGGCCCTCATCGATCCACGCCCGGAAGACCAGCTCGCGCGGCGCATCGAAGACGCGCGTGATGACCAGTTCATGTCCGACCCATTCCGCCACTGAATCAGTTTTTGCGCTCATGACATTTATCCTTTCCGTCGAACTCATGAATTTACGATGAAACCTTTGCCAGATATTCCGCGAGTTGGTCGAACGTGCCGGTCCAACCCTGCTGCATGCCGCCGTGCGCTGAATCGAAGGTGCTGCGTTCAATATCTGTCGCATTAATCGGAAACCAGCGCAGGGTGATCGTCGTCTTGCCCTGATGTTCCGTGAATGTCGTGGTTGATAGCATTTCCAAGGGCCAGGTCGCGCTCAAGGGATGGCGGGTGATGCCTCCCTTGGCATCGGAAAAAGAATTGACCAGCACAATGCGCTGCGGCGGCACGACTTCGCGATAGACAAACTTTCCCCACATCTCCTTGCCGTCCGGCGTTTTCATGCAGTAATGGAACACGCCGCCCGGACGCAGATCGAGCGTCGCAACAGAGATAATGCACCCCTTGGGCCCGAACCATTGCATGAGCCGGTCGCGCTCGGTCCAGGCTTTCCAGACCAGTTCCCGCGGCGCATCGAACGTGCGCGAGATTTCAAATTCCTTACCAGCAGCCTGGCTGGATGGTTCACTTTTTGCGGCCATGTCTCTTCTCCTTGCTTTGAATTTCCTTGAGGTATTCATTCAGCCGGTCGAAGCTTTCTTCCCAGATTCGGCGGTAGTGATCGACCCAGTCGGCGACATTTTTCAGCGGCTGCGCCTCGAGCCGGCACGGACGCCACTGCGCCACGCGCCCGCGGGCGATGAGCCCGGCTCTCTCCAGCACCTTCAAATGCTTGGAAATCCCCGGCATCGTCATATCAAACGGCCGTGCCAGTTCCGTAACGCTCGTCTCCCCCCGCGACAATCGGCTGAGTATCGCCCGCCGGGTGGGATCGGCCAACGCAGAAAATGTCAGACTCAATTGATCGGCAACCATGTTGTACTTCACCAATCGGTTAATTAACTACATGGTAATATATTCATTGGATCGGCCCCTGTCAAATAAAAAATGACATGCGACAATTCCGGCTAAACAGGAGACCGCACATGCCCGAATCTCTGCTCAATCGCCGCGACATTCTCAAAGCCGCCGCCATCGCCGGCGTCACCGCCCTGGCGGATCAAGTCATCGCACAACCGGCGCCGGCGCCCACCACTAAACCCACGCCGCTGGTCGGCATCCAGATCGGCGCGCTCCCCCTGGCCCGAGGCGACATCGATCAGCTCTTCGACACCCTCCGCACCGTCGGCGGGCTCAACGCACTCTTCATCTTCGCTTTCGGACACGAAGCCCGGTTCATCCCCATGACCCAGCCTGGCTTTCGTGGCGGCAATTATGCCATCCCCCACATGGAATATTACAAGGGCTCCAATCTCACCTACGATGACATGCGCGCCCCGGAATTTCCAGATGTCGATATCCTCGACCGCGCGATGAAGACCGCGGGCAAGCACGGCTTCAAAATCTACGCGCTGGTTGAGGAGGCCGAGGGCCAGCCGCCAAGCGCTCCGTGGCAGGCATTCTATGAATACGATTTTCATGGCCGACGCCAGCGCGATGCGTGCAGCAACAACCCCGCCTACCGCGCGTTCATGCTCGGTCTGGTCGAGGATTACGCGCGATCGTACAAAGTGGATGGATTCATGTGGTCCTCCGAGCGTCAAGGCGGACTCACCAACGCCCTGGGCGCCCGTCACGGCGGAATCGCCACCGACCCTGGCCGATCGACGTGCTTCTGCGAGAATTGTACGAAGAAGGCCGCCGGTCAGGGGATCAATGTTGATCGCGCCAAGCTGGGATTCGCGGCGTTGGAAAAGTTCGTTCGCGCCGGCCGATCGGGCAAACGCCCGCGCGATGGCTATTTCGTGCAGTGCATGCGCCTGATGCTCAATTATCCTGAATTGCTGCAATGGGAATCGTTCTGGATCAATAGCCGCAAGGAGCTCATGATCGACATCCGCAACCGCGTGAAGACAGTCAATGCGAGCACACCGGTTGGCTTCCACGTCTGGCACAACGCCTCTTTCAGCCCGTTTTACCGGGCCGAAATCGACTTCGCCGACATGGCCAAGAACGCCGATTTCATCAAGCCGGTTGTTTACAACTCTTGTGCCGGCTCAAGAATCAACAGCTTCGTCGACAGCGTAGGGCAGACCATCTTCGGCGACATCCCCCCGGCGGAGATTCTGCAGATGGTGTACAAAATGTTCGATTACAAGGAAGCCCCGTACGAGAAGCTGGCTGCCGCGGGTTTCTCAACCGATTACATCGCCCGCGAGGTCAAGCGCACGCTGGATGATGTGGCGGGAACTAATGTGCCCATCTATGCTGGGTTGGACATCGATATTCCCGGGTCGCAGTACACGGCCGACAGCGTCAAACAATCTGTGATGTCCGCGCTGACGGCGGGAGCCCAGGGCGTCATCTTCGCGAGGAACTGGGGCGAGATGAATCCTGCGCATGTTGCGGGAGTCGGGGCGGCGTTGAAGGAATTGGGGGTGATCTGAATCAGACTCTCCCGGCTCGGACGGGTGCAATTTGGCTGATGTTTATTGTAGAATGTCATCCGTGACGTTGACCCATCCCGAAAACCTCCGCGTAAAACTCCCGCTCGACGCTATAGCTGCTGTTTGTCGGCAACTAGGCGTCAGCGAACTGGCGGTTTTCGGATCGGCACTGCGCGACGATTTCCGCCCTGACAGCGATGTCGATTTTCTCGTGCGATTCGTCGACGACGACGCCGGGCCCTGGATGGGAAAATTCCTTGATCTCGAAGAATCCCTGGGACGGATCCTGAAAAGGAAAGTTGACGTGGTCAGTTGGAATGGCATCGAAAAAAGCACCAACCCCTATCGCCGCACACATATTCTAAGCAATGCGAGGCTTGTCTATGCAGCGGGATAAGGCCTTCCTCCACGACGTTATTGCGTCCATGCATATGGTTGTCGGATATACCCAGGGCAAATCGTTTGCCGATTTTTCAAGGGATCAGGCTTGCATCGACGCGGTGATTCGTCGACTGGAGATCATCGGCGAAGCCGCCAAGAGAGTTTCGCCCCAACTGCGAGAGATTCACCCTGAAATCCCCTGGCACAAAATGGCTGGAATGCGTGATCGACTGATCCATGGCTACGACGATGTTGACTTGGGCGCAGTTTTCAATGCCGCCACCGAAGTCATTCCGAAATTGATTCCACAATTGGAATCGATCCTTTCCCAAATACCCAATCCCAGCTGATTTCAAGCCTCAATTGGCAACCCCCATTAAGAGAGCAAGCGCTTCAAGAGCGCCGCCACCGGCACCACCGCCACGCTCGCCGAGTGATCGGCCTTTGCATAGGGGATGTAAAGATTCTTCCCATGCAGCATCGCCCCGCAGGTGTACACCACATTCGGAACATACCCCTCCCGCTCCTCGCCTTCGGGGACGATCAGCGGCTCGCGTAGATGCCCGCGGATCTTCAGCGGATCCTGCAGATCGAGCAGCATCGCGCCGATCGCGTAGGTCCGCACCGGGCCTACGCCATGCGTCAGAAGAATCCACCCTTCCGGCGTTTCGATGGGCGCGCCGCAGTTGCCGATCTGCATCAATTCCCATGGAAACTTGGGCTTAACCAGCAATTGGGGATCGTTCCAGAAATGGACCGCATCAGACGTGGAGATGAAAAGATTCTCGCCGTCGATTCGCGTACACATGACGAATCGCCCGCCGATTTTTCGCGGGAAAAGGGCCATCCCCTTGTTGGCAGCGCCTGAACCGTTGAGCGAGTGGAATTCAAACCGTCTAAAATTCGTCGTGGACATCAGCATCGGCAAGACCCGCGCGCCGTTGTATGCGGTGTACGTTCCGTAATAGGTAACTTTGCCGTCATCCGCGACAAATCGCGTCAATCGGACATCCTCGATGCCATGCGATTCATCGGTCGAGAGCGGAAAGATCACAAGTTCCGACAGCGGCGCCTTGACATCGATATCCACATGATAATTCGATTGCGCGATCGAAAGAATCGTCCGGAGCGCCAAATCCCGCTCGCCCGCTGGCGCGGCCTCGAACAGATGGCGGGTCACTACCTCGGCTATTTGCGGCAGCGTGAAGAGATCGGGCACTTCAGACAGAACCTGATCGACTACTTCGCCGGCGATGACCATCTCCGCCAGCTTTTGCCGGTACAACGATTTGTTGTACTGGCGATCCGGCGCAATGCGTGCGGTGTAGAATCGCCTGGGGGGTGGATCGAGCGTCAACTCTCCGCCGCCATCGATGGTGCCGGTGCGAAATACCAGTGAAGATACATGCCCCTCGCCGGTCGCCCGCAGGCTCATCAAAATCCGCACGGCCCCGGGCGCGGCGCCGGTTTGATCGGGATGCGCCACGATGGAAGGATTGAATAGGGCTGCGGCGTCGATGGCGTATTCCATCGTCATGTACGCGCCGCCGAGCAGTTGGCGCTTGCCGGACCAGGGCTTGTCAAATTTGACGAGCCGCGCGCCGGTTTGAAAATGTTCGAGGAACCGCTCGGGCAGATCGTCGTGACGCTGCTCGTAACTTGCGTAAACCTCGCGAAGCTCTTCTTCGACAGCCGACTCATCGAGCCCATCCAGCCGTTCCAGGAGGGTGGAAACCCGGTGCGCATTCATCAGGAATGGACGGGTAATGACGCGCCGGCTGTCGCCAGTCACGGAAATCGGCAGCCGCTTGAGCGGAATGCCCGGCTCCGTCGGGATTTCAAGATCTTCTTCGCTTTTCAGTGTCACGATGAACCCGCTGCCACTGGTTGTTCGACGTTTTTGGGCCGATCCTGCGGCGGAGTTGACGCCGGTGCGGATCCATCCGCAATGTTGGAGGAAACCATGCTGCGCGCCCTTTGCAGATCCATGATGGTCATCAGGCCGATCAGCCAGGCCAGGGTTGATTCCGCGCCCTCGTTGAGATTGGGCCCGCCGGAATGAAGCCCGTCGCGGCAGCCGCCCGTTTGGGGGTTGTAGAGCGAATGCTGTGTGTCGTTGTTGCCCAAGAACCATTCCTGAAACCGCCGAGCCCGCCGGAACCAGATGTCATCGCCGGTGATGCGATACGCCTCGGCACAGGCTTCGACGGTCGCCATCGCCTCAACCGGCTGTTGATCGAATCTCGCCCGCGTGAAATCCCGGCGCAACCAGCCGTTGTTGCCGATCAGCGACACATTTCCATTGGCGGCAAGCTGTAACTCGACGAGCCAGTTCAAAGCGCGAAGGCTGCGCTCGACCATCTCCTTATTTTCCATTCCTGCGCCTGCCACCAGCAGCGCGTGCGGCAATTTGGCGTTGTCGTAGGTCACAGTGTCCTCAAACCAGCGCCAGTCCTCGGAAGCGGTGCGTTCAAATAGGCCCGACAATCGCTCGGCAAGCAGATGACGGACCCTCCGCGCCTGCGTGTCTCCGGGGAAACGGGTCAAGAATCGATGCAAACCGATGAGCGTGAACGCCCAGGCGCGCGGCGAAGAAAACCCTTCCACGGCCGGCAGGGCATCGTGAAACAGGCGCATCGCCAACGAGAAGACCGAGTTGCTCGAGGCCATCTGCACCGTCGTTCCCAGGGCCCACAAACATCGGCCATGCGAGTCTTCCGAGCCCTGTTCCTCCGACCATTTGCGATCGTAGGTGAAGAAATTGCGGAATCGGCTATTCTCGCGATTAAACGCGTGATAGAGGAATGACAGATAAGTATCGATCTGCCGCAAGCCGGTTGTCTCGCCGGTCAATTCAACATGCTGGAGGGATGCGATCAGGGCCCGGGCATTGTCGTCGGAGCAGTATCCATGCTGCCGATCCGGCACGGCATAGATCGCGTGTTGCAGCACGCCGGTGTCGTCGGTCAGGCGCTGCAGGTGGGCGAGGGAGACATCGGGGAGCGAAGCGACATCGGGCATTTCATGCCGCGGGCGGGCAGTAGTGCGGGGACGGCGCTGATTTTCCAGCAGAATCTCATTGGCCACGCCCAGATAATTGCGCGCGACCTCCTTCCAGATCATCGGCCGGCCATACATGTAAGCGCGCTTTCGCATCGCGTTGCGTTCGGTTTCGTTGTCCAGCAATTCTTTGATCGAGCCCGCCAGCGATTGGGGATTCCCAAACTCAAATAGCCGCCCCCGCCCGTCGGCGAGTAGTTCCTCGGCGTGCAGGAAGGGCGTCGAGACAATCGCCTTGCCTGTCCCCAGCGCGTAGGCCAGCGTACCGGAAGTGATCTGCTGTTTGTTCGGATAGGGCGTGATATAGAGATCAGCAACACCGAGATAGCTGATCAGTTCCTCGCGCGTGACATAGCGATTGTGAAAGACCACGTGATCGCGCAAATCCAACTGGGCGACGAGCCGCTCCAGCGATGCGCGATAGGCGTTGCCCTCCTGACGCATCACGTGTGGATGAGTCGCACCCAGGACGATGTAAAGCGCATCGGGATGTTTGGCGACAACCTCCGGCATGGCGCGAATCGCGACCTCAATGCCCTTGCCCGGCCCGATCAATCCAAATGTCAGAAGCACCCGCCGTCCTTCGACGCCAAACTGATCGCGGAAAAACGCCGGATCGACAAACGGCACATCGGGGATTCCATGCGGGATGTAGACAATCTTATTGCGCGATGCGGGATAGGCCTCGGTCAGAATATTCTCGGCCAGGTGGCTCATCACCACCAGCTTGTCGCTGCACCGGATCAGTTCCTTCATCACCGCGCGCTGGCCCGATGAAGGATTAGACAGCACTGTGTGCAGGGTTGTAATCACCGGCATGCGAAGCCGGCGCACCAGTTCCAGAACGTGCGAACCATCGCGTCCGCCGAAGATGCCAAACTCATGTTGGATCGAAACGACATCAATTTGATTGATGTTGAGCAAGTCCGCCGCCGTGATGTAATCGGCCAGGCTATGCTGTGGGATTTGCAGGCGAACTTCGCGGGGATAATCGTAGTCATCAGCGGAATCGTCCACCGCCAGGACGGTCGTTTCGCGTTCACCAAGCTCGGCGGCGAGCGATTCCCGCAAATCGTTGGTAAAGGTTGCGATTCCGCATCGCCGCGGCACGTAAGTGCCGAGCAACGCCATGGTCTGAACGGGCTGTATGTTAAATTCCGCCATTTTTCCTTCTGCGGGTGACGACAAAAAGAGTGATGCTTCGGAATGCGCTAGTGCGCTCTGCGTCGAATTCTGCCGCTGCATCGGACTCATGATGGAAACCTGCGTGTCAAACTTCAGACTATAGCCCTTAACGTCGAAACCCACAGCCCTCAAAATCCACATTCCGAGACATATTTCATACCGGGCATCTCCGTTGTACCGGCTTTCCAGATTCATGCTCCCGATCTATCATGTTCGCGTGAATGTCGCGACCGGTGCGACGAGACCTTTCGGCGGAACTTGAGGAGAACAACAAAATGATCACCGCTTCCCGAATCAATCGAATCATCGTCTTTATCATCGCCATCGGCCTGTGCGCCGCTTCCGCCAATGCGGGGCTGATTCACCGATATTCGTTCAAGAGCGGAACCACCAAGGATTCCGTCGGAAAGGTCGATGCCACGCTCAAGGGCACAGCGAAAATCGTCGATGGGAAACTGGTTCTCCAAAACGGAGACAAGACCAGCGATGATACGAATCTTTCATATCTTGAATTCAATTCCTCGATCCTCCCCGCAAGCGCCGATGCAAAGAGCAGCACGAGTCTGCTGATTTGGATCACCGCCAAAGAAAACGCGCCTTTCGCCCGCGTGCTGGACATCGGCGACAAGAGCGGCGCTGAGGGTCAGCAATTCATCTATCTTGTCGCCAAGCACGAAGACGACATGAGCCGGGCGGCCATCACCGCCTCGGATACCGGATCCAAGGCCTATATCACGGGCGCTCGCCTGGATGATGGCAAGCCGCATCTGGCCGCCATAGTCATCGACGGCGCTGCAAAGAAACTGCATCTTTATGTTGATGGCAAGGAGTCCGAGGCGCAGGATCTGGGCGACAATACGCTGGATACGGTTCATCCAGTGCACAACTGGATCGGCAAATCGGGCTTCGACGCTGATCCGGGACTTAGCGCTTCTTTCGATGAAATTCGCGTCTACGATACTGCGTTGAAATCCAGCGAAATCGCGGAGATTTACAAAGCGGGCCCTGATGCTTTGCCTCAACAAGGCGCAAAATAATTCGCCAGAGATCTGCTCTATACTGCCGTCACACGGACTCTTCCGAGGAAATGGGGACGAGGTCTAGTCACTTTAATCTGAACGTCACAACCGAGTTTGTTCAGGAAGCGAAACAGCCGATCGGTGGAGAATCCGTCCAGGCGCCCGTTTCGTAACGCGGAGACCTTGGGCTGCGCTACGCCAAGAAGTTTACCGATTTCCGCCTGAGTAAGACGGCGGCTCTGAACGGCCTTCAATATCCGTGCCGCCAGTTCCGCTTTGGCAAGATACTCTTCGGGGTTTTTCACCCCAAGATCGGCAAACACATTGCCGCTGCTGTTATGAATTGGAATCCTTCTGCTCATGATTGACCGCTCCCGAAAAACCGCTGGTAGGCTTCGCGTGCTGATTTTAGCCGCCGATCGATGACTTCGAGCACTGATTTAGGCGTTGCCATGCCTTTTTTCGATTTCTTCTGAAAGGCATGCAGGACAAATACCATTCCGCGAAACTTCACAGTTTATACGGCGCGAAAAGTGTCGCCGCGATGGTCCTCCACCACTTCCAGAACACTCGCACCGCCAAAGCCTCGCATCGGCTTGGCCTTATCCGCTTTCACTCCGATTTGGGCCAGATATAGCGCATAACCCATTTCCTTTCGCACGCCATCGGGAAACTCGAGTAGATCGTCCTTCGACGATCCAACCCATTTCAATGGCTTCAAATGGGGTTTGCCCGCTTCCATCCCCCACCATTATACCTTTTTTGGTATATATTGTCAAATTGAGCGATTCGATCCCACAATCCGGGCAATTCCAACGGAATCAATCGACCAGTCTCTTTTCAAAGCAGAGGCTGCGGACATCGCCCACCCACGGGCCGTAATTGTCGATGCGGTAATATCCGGATTTCTCGTAGAGCGAAATCGCCTGCGGCTGGCGATAGCCGGTTTCCAGCCGGACGTATTGATAGCCATCCCGCCGCGCCCTTGTTTCCAGATCGGCCAGCACAAGCTTGGAAAAACCTCGCCCCCGGAATTCGGGGATGACAAACATCCGCTTAATTTCTGCGACGTCCGCCGAATAAGACCTATACGCGCCGCAAGCGACCGCCCGGTGGGCGATATTGCCGATGAGAAACCCGCTGGCGGGAACCAGTACATCTTCGGTTTGGAAATACCCCGAGCCATCATCCACAAAGTCGTAAAGCCGCGCAAGCTCGGCCGACAAAAGGCTCATCAATTCCACCGCCTCGGGCGAGCGGGGATCGGCGGCGAAGATTTCGAAAAATGCCTGGCCCATCAGCCTGCGAATTCTACCTTGAAAATTACGCATCCAGCCCTCCTTGTGTTACACTTTCCTCAATCAAATGCCCCGCGTGAGCCCCGCACAGGATGTGCTTTCCCGGCGGGGCTTGTTCGTGAACGCAGGACTCGCCTTTCGAGATAATTATGCAAAACCTCGCGCAGCGGATGACCGATTTTTCCCAGCGACTCGAATTTGCCACCCTTCCCGCGGCCGTCGTCCATGAAGTGAAGCGGCGCGTGCTCGATTCGCTGGGGTGTGCCTTCGGATCATGGAATGATGAGCCGTGCGAGGTCGCCCGGCGAGTCGCATCGCGAATGACCAGCTCGCCCGGCGCGACGCTGCTCGGGACGAATCATGTTGCCCCGATCGACTGGGCGGCGTTCGCCAACGGCTGCCTCGTGCGATATCTGGATTACAACGACACTTATCTCTCCAAGGAACCCGCCCATCCCAGCGACAATATCCCGGCGGCGATTGCCGTGGCTGAATCCAAACAATCCTCCGGGCCCGACCTCATCACCGCGATTGCGCTGGCGTATGAAGTTCAGTGCCGGTTGTGCGACGCCGTCTCCATCCGGGCGCGCGGGTGGGATCACGTGACTTATGGAACATTCTCAACGGCGCTGGCGGCGGCTAAGTTGATGAAACTGCCGGCGGACATGACCCGCCACGCGATCGGAATCGCCGGCGTGCAGAGCGCCAACCTCCGCCAGTCGCGCTGCGGGGATTTGTCACACTGGAAAGGGTGCGCTTTTGCCGGTGCGGCCAGGCATGGCGTCTTTGCCGCGCTCCTGGCCAGCGAGGGGATGACCGGCCCGGCCCCGATTTTCGAGGGAACCTGCGGCTTCGAAAAACTTGTCAGCGGCCCGCTTGATGTGAAGGGGCCGTTTGGGGCAGATGGATCATCCTTCAAAAACGATGACCTGATGATCCTCAAAACCAGCATCAAATATTGGCCGGTGGAATACCACGCGCAAAGCGCCGTCGAGGCCTCGCTGGAATTGAGAAAGCAGGTTCCAAAGATCGCGGATATTCAGTCGGTGAAGATCGAGAGCCACGATGCATCGGTTGACATCATCGGCACCGGGGCCGAGCGATGGAAGCCCACCAGCCGGGAGACGGCTGATCACAGCCTGCCGTACCTTGTTGCGGTGGCGTTGGCTGATGGGAAAGTGACAGCCAGGCAATTCGATCGCGAGCGGTTCACTGATCCGGTGTTGCTGGAATTCCTTTCTCGTGTAACCGTCGCCCGCAATGACGAACTGAGCCGGGCCTATCCTGGCGAAGTGGGCAATATCATTACCCTGAAACTTCGCGACGGCCGAACGATCACCAAGCGAGTAGATGTCCCGCTGGGCAACGCGCGAAAGCCGCTTTCCGATGCGCAGGTTGAGGAGAAATTCCACATTCAAGCCGATCCGATGCTCGGAGTTGATCGCGCAGCGAGGCTGGCGCAATGGGTGTGGAAGCTGGATGAACAGAAAAACGTCGACGAACTGATGAAACTGGCGGTGGTGAAATGAATCGCGTCGGCCGGGAGGAGCAATCGAATCAGATGGCCGCGAATTTGCGGCGGCTGGTCCGACGTCAATCCCTCATGCTGCCCGGCGCGTACAACGGCGCGACCGCGCGATTGATCCAGCGCGCGGGATTCCCCGCCGTCTATGCCAGCGGCGCGGGCATGTGCAACGCGACCGCGGGCGTGCCGGATATCGGGCTGCTATCGCTGGAAGAGGTCGCGACTCTGGCCGGATATATCGCGGCGGCGGTGAAGATTCCTGTCATCGCTGATGCCGATACGGGATTTGATGATCCAGCCCGCACGGTGAAATTATTCCGCAGCGCCGGTCTTGCGGGCATGCACATCGAGGATCAGGAATTTCCCAAACGTTGCGGGCATCTGGGCGGAAAGACAGTCGTAGCATATAAGGAAATGATCCGCAGGATTCGGGCCGCGGTGAAGGCGCGCGTCAACAATGACTTTCTTATCATCGCGCGGACCGATGCCCGCGCGGTGGAGGGACTTGAGCCCGCCATCGCCCGCGCAAAAGAGTATCTTGCCGCCGGAGCAGATGCGATCTTTCCCGAGGCGTTGGAGACCGCCAAAGAATTCGCGGATTTCTCGCAGCAGGTCGGCGGCATTCTCATGGCCAACATGACCGAATTCGGCCGCGGGCCGCTCCTGAGCGCCTGGCAACTGGCCGCGATGGGCTATCGTCTGGTGATCTTTCCGCAAACAGCATTTCGCGTGGCGATGAAATCGCAGGAGCTCTGCCTGAACTATCTGCACAAATCCGGCTCCCAGAAGAAGTGGCTCGGCAAAATGCAGACGCGCGGCGAGCTATACGAACTTCTTGAGTATGACCCCAATTCCGATATCTGGCCGAAAGGAACAATCCATGAGCGAGCAAAACGTTGAGTTTAGTCCGGGCTTGGCGGGGGTGATCGCGGGCGAATCGAGCATCTGCTGGGTCGATCCCAATTCGGGATTGCGCTATCGCGGATACGACGTCGATGATCTGGCCAGGGATTCCAGTTTCGAGGAAATCGCATGGCTTTTGCTTCAGGGCGAAATGCCCTCGGACGCGCAGCTTAAAACATTTCGCAATCAGCTCGCCGCCGATCGCGAGCTGCCGCCGGCGGTCATCAAGATTCTCCACGATTACCCCAAAGACGCCCGGGCGATGGATGTCCTGCGCACCGGGACTTCCCTGCTAAGCTCGTTTGATCCCGACATTGGCAAATTAGATCACGACGCGAATGTGCGGAAGTCGATCCGACTTCTTGCTCGCATGACCACCCTGGTCACGGCAAGCTGGCGGATCATGCATGGGCATCAACCCGTCGATAAGGGCGAGGATCTGACACTGGCCGGGCGGTTTCTTTTCAGTCTCACCGGACACGCGCCCAAGCCCTGGCAAATCAAGGCGCTGAATATCATGCTGATCCTTTATGCCGAGCATGAATTCAACGCCTCCACGTTCGCAGCCCGCGTGACGGCGTCGACGCTGGCGGACATTTATTCCGCGGTTGTCAGCGCCATCGGCACACTCGAAGGCCCCCTGCACGGCGGCGCGAACGAGGAAGCGATGAAAATGCTCCGCGATATCGGATCCGCCGGCAACGCCGAGGCGTGGGTCAAGGAACGGCTCGCCAAGCGCGAAAAGATCATGGGTTTCGGCCATCGCGTCTACCGCACGGGCGATTCGCGCGTGCCGATCACCCGCCGGGTTCTAGGCGAAGTCGCCGCCGAGCGCGGCCAACCGCACTGGCTGGAAGTCTGCATGAAGCTGGAAGAGGTAATGCAAAAGGAGAAGGGGTTGTTCGCGAATCTCGATCTGTACGCCGCGCCGATTTTGTATCTGCTGGAGATTCCCGCGGCCCTGAATACGCCGATCTTCGCCTGCTCGCGCGTCACTGGGTGGTGTGCGCACGTGATCGAGCAGCAGGATCACAACCGCCTGATCCGGCCCAGGTGTCTGTATCGCGGGCCGGAGCCGAGAAGTTTGCCGCGTTAGGCCGGAGCCGCTCCTGGAATCGTGCCACATTCGGGACAACGCTGCGGCGTCGCGCGAAGATCGTAGCCGCATCTGGCGCATAGGCCTCCGGATAATCTGCGGCGATCGCGGCGCTTCCAAAATGCGCCCGCGAAGGCTATCGCTCCTGGAACAAGGATGGCGAACCAATAGGGGATAATTACATACGAAACGATTTCACCATGGATTGCTTCTCTAAAGTACTGGCGCCCAACGACGAAGCCTGCCCAGTATGCGCTAGATCCACGCCACCCGCCTTCAAATCCGATTGCATACGGCATGGTTTTGTCCCAATGAAAGCTAGTAGAAGGTGGGACCAGATCCAGGGCGGATGGACCCAGAATTTCGGCGTTCATCGCACCTATCACACCTTCTTGAATTGAACGAGAAAAACCGACGTTACCGTGGGATGAAGAAAACCCCCAAGTATCAGTTTTGTAGGATTCCTCGCCAGATGGTTTGAGGCCGACGCGAACCATCGACAATTCATCGCGCACAAAATAACTCCGGACGCATCCCAGAATAAGAGCGACGGCGAGGATCATCGAAGCCATTGGAAACGCGTCGAAACATTTTGCGATCGCGGTTCGATTTCGCGTAGGCTGTTTCATCTCGCCTCGGTCGGCATGAGGCCATTCTCGCGCACGAAATCCATCGCATGATCGACAAGGATTCCCTGAATCCTCGCGGCCCCCTTGGCATTCACGTGATACGGATCGCAGAATTCCGCATCGGGAACCAACCCCGTGCAATCGATCAGTGGTAATGAATGAGCCGCGAAGACATCTCGCAATTGATTCTCGTAAGCCGTCCGTACGGGAATATCCGCGCCCCAGCTTCCGACCGGCAGGAGCACGCCCATCATCTGCACGTGATTCTGCCCAAGGTCATCCAGCAACCGGCTGACTTCCTGCATCTGCACCGGCAGATCGGTCTGCCATTGCGTGCCCAGCCGTTCCAGCAGGTGATTACGGAATGCCGGAACATTCAGCACATTGGCTGGAATATGGCGCTGACCGAGCAATACGCGCAGCGCGACACTTCGCGTGCGGGCGCGCTCGAGATTGATGAATCGCTCGACCGGGGAGAGGGGAAGGTCGACGATCCCCGCATCGGGATCGTAACGGTAGATGCCGCTGCGCGCGACGCCCGAGGCAAAATAACTTTCTACAGCGCCGCCCTCCACGTCCACATACGAGAATCCAAAGATGAACATATGCTTGCCAGGCCCGGCCGACAGCAATCCCCGCCGGTCGATGAGGTAGTGCACGAACTGCGCCATCTGTTTAGGATTGGCCCCGCTGAATCCGTAGTTGTGAATCGCCGCCGCTTGCTGGGGCGGGAGCGTCCAGGTGTTCACACAATGCAGGACGTTTGAGGATCCAAAAAGATAGACGCCGCCCCGCGAGTAGTCTGCGGTGTCCAGAATGTGGTACCAGAGATAATCCACCTCGTCGAAAAACGCGCCGCGCTGCACGAAATACCCCGACCCATCAGCGTTGAGCGCCAACTCGCGATTTCCAAACACATCGCACATTTTTGGCGTATGCGAAATCCAGTCCCCCGTCAGAAACATCGCCAGAAACAGACCGATCAGGCCCATCGATACCGCTGATTGAAAGCGGGCCGCGCGCGCATATTCTCGCTCGACCAGCAAAAGTGATGGGTTTGCGTTGAATGAATCACTCATTTTTAAAACCCGGCGTAAAGGACCATCGCCTTGCCCGATTGAGCCAGCACCAGCAGAAACGCAAAGAGCGCGACGCCCGCCAGGCACAAAGACATCACCACTGGATGCCGGCGAAAGAACTTGTCGAGAATCTGCGGGAAGAAGTTGTCCATATTCGATTCCTCGATCCAATCAAATCATACGATGAATAAATCCATGAATCACACGAAACGTCTCATTCATATCCGGCGGAAAAAATAACATCGTCAGCGACACAAAATTGAGCGTCAGGGCAATCGCCAAAATCCGTACGGGCTGGCGCGCCAGATATTCCTTCAATCCCTTGCGTCCCCGGCGTTTGACGATGAAATTCTCCCAGCCTTTGACGATCGAAACGCCGATGCCGTGCAATACTCCAAAGACGACAAAATTCGATGTCGATCCATGCCAAACGCCGGCCAGAACGAATGCCACGAAATAGCACGGGAACACCAGTAGATTTCCGCGCTGGGGCCAGCGCGTCGCCGCCGCCTTGTACATGGGCGTAAAGAGGTAATCCCGAATCCAAAACCCCAGCGACCGATGAAACCGCGTCCAGTAGTCGATCATGTTGCGCGACAGATAGGGCCGGTCAAAATTCTCCGGCATCTTGATCCCGAGCAACGCCGCCCCGGAAATCACCACATCGCAATACCCCGAGAAATTGAAATAGAGATAGACCGGATACCCGTAAAAGATTTCCGCAAACCGGATCAGCGTCGCAACGTGCCCCGCGGATGTTACGCTGGCCGGCTGGAGAAACCAGGCGCGCTGCTTCACATATTCCTGAATAATGTATGTGGATGCCGGCACCTTGATCAGCCCGACAAAGAGCCGGATGTATGCACGCTTCACATCGTGCCGGTCCATCAGCAGTGGCCGCATGATCGACCATCGCTCTTGAAATTCCTGATACCGCTGGATCGGGCCGGATTGGAAGCCAAAGAGATTCAACTGGTAATTTAAATACGAGCAGAGCTTGAGCCCGGTAATCTGTTCCTGCATCACATCCACCAGCAGATGAATCTGCCGGAAGAGCAGGTAGCTCAATCCCATCGTTTCAATCGGATAAGTCCAAACGCTGGCCGGCAAAAGCGGCTGAATAATCACATACTTCTTGAGCACCAGAAACGCGGCGATCAGCACGACCAGATAAGCCGTCAGGATTCCGGCGCTCGGCTTCCTGGCCAACACCAGCGCCATCGCATATCCGCTTAGAACGAAAATCCCCAAAGCGATCCACGAAGAAATATGCCCAAAGCAATAGAACAGGCTCGCGAGATTGCACGCCGAAAAGACGATCTGCCGGGCGGTTTTCCCCGGCAGATAAAAAAATACCGCCGCCAGAACCAGCAGCGGCAGGACAAATTCAAGGCTGACAACGCTCATGATTGCCGATTGGTTTTCTTCTGGATGAGTTGGATCAGCGTCCCGATGTTCTGCCCATCCGCCTTGATCCCCGCAATCTCCGCCGCCGCAAATTTGATGCGAAACTTTTTCTCGATCGCGATCATCAGGTTGATCGTCATCATCGAATCCCACCCATCGATGTCGTCGGCGGTCATCTCATCGCGCAAAATCAGCTCCCCTTCGCCAAAGACATGCCGAAACACCTCCTGAAGATCGGGCCGAATATCGCTCATGTTGTTTCAACCGCCTTGATAAAGGTCTCGGCGGGCTTGAAATCCGCCAGTTTCAGTTCGTATCGGCATTCGCCGGTAGATTCGCGATGAATCTCAGTAAATCCAAGATCGGTGTAATGATCCTTCACCAGCGCGTTCTTCTCCGTCGGGATATATTTCGCGGTGATTCTCTCCAACCCGCGCGACATGGCGAATTTGCAAATATCATTAAGCAAAAGCTTCTCAACATTTCGCTTCAGCACCCGGCAACTCATCAGCCAGGTATCAATATCGAGACTTTTTCCCTCGATCTTCGCCAGCAATACGCTGATCAATCCATTATCGCCAAAGCGGTCCTTCAGACTGACCGTGCGCGTCAGCCATTTCGGATCGTGAGTGATCGTCGACACCTCCGCCGCGGACCTTCGGATGGTCGTCAGATTGAATTGATTCGACTTATTGATCAGCTGCGCGCTCCGCTCCAGGCTCATTTCGTTGATCGGCCCGATCTGTGCCGTCATATCCAGAGACTGAAGGAATTCATCGATGTTCTGTGCCGATGATTCGGTCTGTTTTCGCTCGGCATTGGCGCGGTAATAATCCGTGCGCTGCAAATCCTCGCGCCCCAGGATCACAAGCTGGAAATACCGGTGCCGCTCCAGCGCATCCACAAAATCGAGCGGATCGCCCGTCACCTCCGGCACCGCCACCTCCGGCGCCAATCGCCGCACGATCGCGCGCTCGGCTGGGTTATCATCCAGAAACACCAGCGAATTGAGTCCGATGTTCAGTTCCTTGGCGATGGTTCGGATGTTCGCCGCCTTGTCCTGCCAGTTGGCGACGAAGCAGGCGATATCATCGATTTTCAGCACCATTTCCGGATGTTTGAGAAACGCCTCGCGTGCGATGGAGTCGGTGTTTTTGCTGCACACCGCCAGAATGACGCCGCGCTCACGGAGCTTTTGCACGTAGCGCTGGAAAGCGAGAAATCCCTCTCCCTCGGCATCGCCCTGCCCGAGCCGGATGCCGCCCAGGCCGTCATCCCCGATGACCCCTCCCCAGATCGTATTGTCCAGATCGAGCACCAGGCATTTTTTGCTCAGCCCGATCTGCGCGATGAGGATGGATGCCAGGCTATGCGCATAATGCACCAGGCATTCCGGTGCGCACGGCAATTTCGCGTGATGGAAAAACCGGTCATCCCCCCACTGCCGGCGGCCGAGCCAGGCGGATAATCCATCGATATCGTGAATCGTAACATATGGCGGCGCGGAATTCTGGAAGGACTGATTGACTTTGGCGACGAACTGCGATCGCGAAGCCGGATGGCGCATCTCGTGATTGCCAAGCTGACGCCAGAGCGGCTGATCGAAATTGTTCTGAATAAGCTGGCACCCCAGCCGATCGTGCGCCGTCTGCCAGAGGCTCGACCATTCCCGCTGCTCCGACGCAACATGTGTGTCGACGCTCGCGGCATTATCCCCAATCGCCGGCCAGTGTGTCAGATCGCGCCAGGTCGTCGCGATCAAAATCGTGCGCGGCTTAAATTCGTACAATCTCGACCCAGGCTCGATAATCTCCTGCCGAAAAACCCCATAGTCCGCCTCGTACAATTCCAGATCCACGCCCGCCGCAAAAAGAAAGAGTTCCAGCATCTGCGTGAGTTGATTGCTGGTGAAGCTGCTGAGCACTGCCAGGCGGGTTTTTTGGGCCGACGGCGCACATTTCCACCGGCAGGAATGGAATAGCCGGACAAGAGTCTGGGTTGAGGTGTAGTCCATTTCCGGCGAAACGACGCGCCGGATGGCCGCCGCGGCCGGGTCAAATCTCCCCGCCTTGATCACCTTTTTGAGGATGGTGCACAGCGCGCCAAAGTGCTTGGCGCGATCCTCCCCGGAGCCAAGATATTGCTCCAGCGCGGATTCCAACTCGGGGGAATCGGAGATAACAGGGTCAGGCATCACGCTCATGGTTTTCCGAAAGGGAAAGAACGAAGCTATTTTAAACCATGGCCGGTGGGGCGGCAAACCGCCCCATAATAATCCCCCTCGTTTAGCCGCCGCGTTCACGCGGCGCTGAGGTACCCCAACCCCCATTATTATTGGACGTGCCGACGAACAGGCTATTATAAAACCATGAGCACCACCCAATCCATCATCATCGACCCCACATCCCCCGACCGCTTTGTCATCCGCGACGGCCCCGCCCCAACAGCTCTCCCCAATCAAGCCCTCATCCGCGTCAAGGCTATCTCCATCAACCGCGGCGAAGTCCGCATGGGCATGAACGCCCCCGCCGGCGCGAAAATCGGATGGGATTTCGCCGGCATTGTCGATCAGCCCGCCGCCGATGGAACCGGACCCAAAGCCGGCACGCGCGTCGTCGGAATGATCAACAAAGGATCATGGGCCCAGCTCATCGCGGCCCCGACAAATGCGATCGCAGAATTGCCCGCCAACGTGACGTTCACTCAAGCCGCGGCGCTGCCTGTGGCCGGCCTCACCGCTTTGCATTCGCTCTACAAAGGCGGATTCCTCCTTGGCAAAAATGTCCTGGTCACCGGCGCAACCGGAGGTACGGGCGATTTCGCCTGCCAGCTCGCGCGCCTTGCCGGCGCGCGCGTCACCGCGACCGTGCGAGCCGCCAGCCGCGAACCGTTCATTCGATCATTGGGTGTACAAAATATAGTCGTCGGCGAAGACCCATCCGACGCCGCCAAGTCCGGCCCCTATTCCCTGATCATCGATTCCGTCGCGGGCCCGAATTTCGGAAAAGTTCTGGCGATGCTCGCTACCGGCGGCACTTGCGTCATGTTCGGCGCGACCGGCGGCTCCGAGCCGACCTTCAACGCCAGTAAGTTCTATGCAACCGGATCGGCAACCCTGTACGGCATGATTCTCTTCAACGAACTTTTGCGCGAACCCGCAGGCATCGGATTAACAATCCTTGCCGATCTGGTCGCGACCGGAAAACTCAAACCCCGCGTCGAAATCGAAGAGTCCTGGCGCAAAATCGGACAGATCGCCCGGGATCTCATGGACCGCAAATTTACCGGCAAAGCCGTGCTGAACGTGGATTAGTTCGCTACCCCGCCTTGGCGATCTCCACCGCATACACATGAATCGGCCCCAGCATATTCGACCGGAACACAATCCATTTCTTATCCGGACTGAACGTCACATTCGGCTCCAGCGCATAATCATGATCCTTCATATTCACCAGCCGCTCTGATTCGAACACGCCTGTCTTGATCAATTCCTTTGACGCAATCTCGGGCGCGCCCTCATTTCGCAGAAAGCGTGGCCGAAACAGATAAATCCATTTGCCATTCTCTGCCCGTGCCACCGCCGTCGGCTCGCCGCCATCACCGGCGAAGAGGGTGCCATCCTTGGATACATTAAAATGCACCGACCATTCATCCCGCAGCAAATGATATTGAATCCGCTGAGCGGTTTTGACGTTCCGCCCGCCCACCCAGAAATCTTCGCCGCGCGGCGTCTGCAGGTCGTACCAGACCATCGACCCATCCCCATTGAAAAACTCATGCCCGGCGATCTCCATCTCCATCGATCGCTGATGGACCAATTTAGGCGCTTCGTCAGTCGTCACATCCACCGTCCAGATTCGATCCACCTTGTGCCACGGCCCTTCATGGCAAAACAACATGAAGTGAGGATCTGAAGGCGAAAACTGCACGTGATTGAGCCACTCGGTGCTGTGCGCAAACGTCCGCACCTTGCCCGTGGCGATCTCCACGGTTAGCAGATCCATATCCAAATGTTCGTTGAACCGCTCATCGATATTCAGCCCCCGATTGGGCGCGCCCGGTTGCAGGCGAGCTGGATCGAGCCGCGTAGTCGCCATCGATCGGGCGTTGATCTCCGTCAGCACACCCCCAAGCAATGTCTCATCCGCGTTCACCGCATAAATCGTCCCGCCCGGCGGCAAGGTCGCGACCAACCTGCTCTCCTTCGTATTCAAATCGACCGCGTAGACCAGATTCTCATCCGTCCCGAATTTCCCCTTGCGGTAATAAACCGTCGGATTCTTAAAACCGCTCATGATCAACCGGATCGGCCCGGCCACGATCTGCTCGATCTTCCGCGTTGCCAGCTCGATCGTGTAAAGCCCCGTCGGCGACTGGATGATCAGCTTCTTCCCATCCGGCGTATACGCATTCTCGTTGAAATAAAGACTCTGGCTCCCATCCTCATCCGAAAGCCGGACCACCCGATGCCCCGTGTCCTTGTCAATCCACTCGCGCGGCAACGTGTTATTCACCGCCGGCTGCGTCGACTGCCCATGAGCCGATGACAAATAGCAACCCATCAACGCGACAACCAGCGCAACGCGAGCGATCTTCGGCATGATTTCCTCTCGGTATTCAGCAATAAACTATGACACACCCACGCCGTGGCACTTTTTGTACTTCTTCCCGCTCCCGCAAGGACAGGGATCATTTCTTCCGACCTTTTTGGTTTCGCGGACGATCTGTTTCACTTTCGTCGCCTCGCCGCCGGACGTTTGCTGCGCTGCCGGCGCAGCAGCCGCCGCGGTGGCAGTCGCCGAGACATTTTCCGCCACGCCATATCCGCCGGCCTCCTCGTGAACGGCGGCCGTTTCCTTGTAGGCGTTTTTCGCTTGTGCCGCGCCAACGACCCTCGCCCGGAAGATCAGATCCGTCACCTTGTCGCGTACCGTCGCCAGCATCTCCTGGAAGAGTTTGAATCCTTCCTTCTTGAATTTGATTCGCGGATCCTGCTCCGCAAATGCGACCAGTCCGATACCCGCCTTCAGCAGGTCCATCGCGTAGAGATGATCCTTCCAGCTTGAATCGAATATCTGGATCAGCACCCACTGCTCCAGGTCGCTCAACTCATATCTCAGCTGATTCCGCGCCCGCACCAGCAGCGTTTCGCGCAAGTGTTCCGGCGACGCCGGCACCATCACCACCGCGCCGTCCTCTTCCTGATCCTCGGCGCGAACCTGCAAATCCTTAGTCTTCAGTTTCAGCGAAAACCGCTCGTTAAACGCCTTGCGCAGCTCCTCCCGGTCCGGATGGGCCGCGATCAGGTCGTCGACGGTTTTTTCCAGCGCGCCTCCCGTCATGAACCGTGACTGAAGCTCGATCAATTCCTGCCGAAGTTGCGGCACCGTGCGCGTGCGGATGTATTTGGGATCGAGTTCGATGTTGTATTTCGTTTTGACCCAGTTTTGCAGGAATTCAGCGGAATACGGATTGTCCGTCGTCCCCTGATCCCCGCCGTATGCATACGTGAGGGCATGTTCCACCGGATATTCGATTTCCCGCCGCGCGTACGCCGCCCGCGCCCGCGTTTCGATCAGCTCGGCGACTTCCTCCGCCGACTTTCGCGCCCGGCTCCTGGCGTCGAGCATCATGTCTTCGGGAACGAGCGCCACCCCGAATTTCTCCAACGCCCACTTGCACAGTTCCTTTTCCGGGAAATCCGCCTCGAGATACCTCACCAGCCCCGAGCAATCGCGATGGTCGATCTGCTCCGCCGCCGCCGTGCGCAGCTTCTGCTCAACTTCCTGGTAGCTCATTGTACGCATCGCGGACTGCGAGAGATTCACGCGGAACCGGCTCATCGCCCAGTTCTGCAATCCGCGCGTGTCCCAGCTCGACTGATTCTCGGCATCCTCGCCGACAAATTCGCCCAGAGTTGCCGTAATCAGCGTCTCCGCCTCGGCCCGGCTTTGCGCTTTGATATAATTCTCCAGGTGATCCAGTTGCCGCAACCCATGCAGATCCGCCGGCTCGATCAGCACATCAAAATTCGTCCACGCCCATTCCGAAACGCTGGTGGCGACATAATCCTGCGTGACGAATTTCTCCACCGCGTCGGTGATCGATTCGCCGATCATGTTCCAGATGATTTCGTCCACGCCCCTGCTCTGCAGCACGCGCTGCCGCAGGCCATAGAACGTCGTGCGCTGGTGATCCATGACTTCGTCGTAATCCAGCAATTGCTTTCGCGCGCTGAAATTGCGCTCTTCGACTTTCTTCTGCGCGCGAAGGATCGCCTTGCTGATGCGCTTGTCCTCGATGGCCATTCCCTCTTCCATCCCCAGCCACCCCAGCGCCTTGATGACCCAGTCGCCGGCGAAGAGCTTCATCAGATCATCCTGCAGACTCGAATAAAACCGCGACGATCCCGGATCACCCTGCCGGCCAGATCGCCCGCGCAACTGATTATCGATTCGCCGGGCCGTATGCCGCTCGGTTCCGATCACATGCAGCCCGCCCGCTCCCATCGTCGCCGGCGTCAGCTTGATGTCCGTGCCGCGGCCCGCCATGTTGGTGGCGATCGTCACGTTTCCCACAATTTCACCGTGCGGACTCTTATGCTGCTGCCCGGCCAACAGAATGATCTGCGCCTCGCGCTCGTGCTGCTTGGCATTCAGCACCTCATGCATGATGCCATACTTTTTCGCCAGCATCCCCGAAAGCATCTCGCTCTTTTCAACGCTGGTGGTGCCCACCAGCACCGGCCGGCCCTTGGTCGATTCCTCCGAGATTTCTTCAATGATCGCGTCCCACTTCTCCCGCTCGGTGCGATAGACGCGGTCTTCATGATCTTTTCTGCAGATCGGCCGGTTGGTCGGAATCGTCACCACGTCCAGACTGTAAATCTTCCCGAATTCCTCCGCCTCGGTCTGGGCCGTGCCCGTCATCCCCGACAGGGCTTTGTACATCTTGAAGAAATTCTGCAGCGTGATCGTCGCCAGGGTCTGCGTCTCTTCCTTGATCGGCACGCGCTCCTTGGCCTCCACCGCCTGGTGCAATCCCTCGGACCACTGCCTGCCCGCCATCTTTCGCCCGGTGTATTCGTCAACGATGACGACTTCCATGTTCCCCTTCTGCCCGCGCTCGATCACGTAATCCTTGTCGCGCTGATACACGACGTGCGCGCGCATCGCCTGCTCCATCAGATGCGGCCACTCCATGTTGTTCCCAACATAAAACGACCCCACCCCCGCGGCCTCCTGCGCCGCGGCGATTCCTTCGTGAGTCAGATGCACCGTCTTTCGGTCCATCTCCACTTCGTAATACTGGGTGATCCCCTCTTTCTCGCGCTCCGCCTCGGCCAGTTGCCTGCCCGCTTCCGTCTGCCGCTTGCGGGCCAGTTCCTTGTCCGCGGGATTCTTGGCCTTATCCTCATCGCCCGCGGCCAGTTTCATCGCCCGCTTGGCGGTATCGACCTTGTGATCGATGGTTATCCATGGCTTGCTCAGCTCCATCACCTTCCGCGCCACCGCATCGGCATCCCGATACTTCTGCGCATCCTCGTGAGCCGCGCCACTGATGATCAGCGGCGTCCTCGCCTCATCGATCAAAATCGAGTCGACCTCGTCGACAATCACATATTCCAGCGGCCCCTGCACCTGCAGCAGCGCGCTGCCGCGCATGTTGTCACGCAGGAAATCAAACCCGAATTCCGAATTCGTGCCGTACGTGACATCGCACCCATACGCCTGCCGCCGCGCGTCGCCACCGGCTTCCATGTCCTGCTGGATATATCCGACCGTCAACCCCAGATTATCAAACGCCGGCTTGATCCACGCCGAGTCGCGCCGCACCAGGTAATCGTTCACCGTCACGACATGACAATGATTCCCCTCCAGCACGCGCATGAAACAGGCCAGCGGCGCAACGAACGTCTTGCCCTCGCCGGTGGCCATCTCCGCGATCTTCCCCTCGTACAGCACGAGCCCGCCGATGAGCTGCACATCAAAACACCGCGCCCGAAACGGCGGCCTGCTCTCCGGATACAGCTTCCTCACCGCATCATAAATATTCGGAGGAATCGGCACCGTCGTCCACGACTGCCCCGTGGCGATCATCACCTGCTGCACATAGTCATACCCCTCCAACGCCGCATCATCGAATTGATCCGGATCAAAATGATTCTCCGGATCGAAGATCGAGCGGATCCCGATGTTCCGGTCCATCGATTCCCGGATGATCGCAAATGCCTCGGGCAACACCTCGGCCGGGCGGATCTTGCCGCTGGTCAAATCCGCGCGAATCTCCTGCGTCCGCTCCCGAAGCTCCACATCCGTCTTGGCGCGAATCTCCGGCTCCAGCGCGTTCACCAACTCCACCGTCTTGCGGTAATACTTCAACAACCGCTCATTGCGGCTTCCAAAAATTTTCGTCAATACTCTTACAACCGTGACACTCATGGAAAAACTCCGACGACAAAGAACCTGACCTATACAGACGAAGCTGCTGACGACTCACTGGATCAGGCAATCGGAGGAGGAAGCCGGAAATGAAACGGGCAAAGGGATATGTGGACAATCGAAAGGGTCTGATCGGACGCGATCGGCCGCTGGTCCATAGTTGGAATCGCCGCCGGTGACCGGCCCGGGGTCTGATAAACCCGCGTTGTCGCCAGCCCCCGCCGAACCGTCCCGCTTAGCTTGGAACTCAACCGGGCGATCAGCCGGCTGGTCAGTTGCGCCATCGCCGGACCGTTCTGCCCCGGAGCCGCGCAGGCAATCCGCCCGGCCCCCAGGAGGGTCGCAACCAGCGTCACAACCAGAATTTTGCGGGTTTTAACCATAAACCAGTCGACAATTATCATAGCGTATCCCGCTGCCGTCAGGTAGAGCAAAATATCGACGCTGGTCCTATAATAGGATGCGCAAAAGTTGCGGTTATGTTGCCCAAACGCCGCGTCTTCACAATGGAGGCCACACATGAGGCACACACGACTCCCCATTCTCCTGGCGGCAACGGCACTTTCCTTCGGCTCGGCGATTGTCTTCGCCGATCAGGCCCAACCCGCCGACACGAACCAATCTTATTATCTGAATAACACAACCCTCGCCGGCGCCTCCGCCCGCGCTGCCCACGCGCAGGCAACCTCCGACCAGGCTTTGACCGACCTCAAGCAGACCGTCACTGACTCTCGTCAGACCTTCGTCGCCTCCAACGATTACCAATCCGCGCAGCAGGAACTCATCGCCGCCCAAAAGGATTGCGACAAAGCCGCCAAGGGCATCACAGCAACGCTGGCCGGCGATCCGACGTACAAACAATTGACTGACGCCCGCGCTTCGGTCGAAACGGATTTGCGCAGCACCACGCTCTCAACCGAAACCCGCCTCGATCTGGCCACACGTAAGATGCGCCTGGGCACCGCCCTGGCCGGCATGGAAGCCAAAGCCTGGACTGATTCACCCGATGCGCTGCAGGCCAAG
>Ga0207052_10063_pt1 | contig 34389 bp, 31 predicted proteins | sample Alteio_BWMinCont_62_FD_153294 | JGI IMG/M metagenome (GOLD analysis project Ga0207052, IMG submission 153294) | Enriched cells from forest soil in Barre Woods Harvard Forest LTER site, Petersham, Massachusetts, United States -... | ecosystem: Environmental > Terrestrial > Soil > Temperate forest >...
TGCGGGCCCTCAATTCAGCCGAACGGGTGGCCTTGCTGCATCTTTTGAACAAGATCAGTGGGACGGTTTCCGAAACAGAAAAAACTGCAGACGCGAGACCACTATCAGTCGGGGCGAGATGATCCCCCTGTGAGGGCCTAGGCCTGAGGCTCATTAATTCGGTGTCGACCGCTACAAGCGGCAGATCGATTTCGCGCCAAAAGAGAGCACTCAGCTAAAGCGAAGGCTGGCTGGCTTGGCGACCAGCAGGATTTTTTGCCGATGGCATGACGAGCGGTTCGGTAAAAACGTCGTAGCCGAACACCCAGGTCGGATCACTGGGGTCACGTAGCCAGGTATTGTGACGCGACACCTCTTGAACGTGTGTGACACGGTCAATTCTGCTCGCGCGATAAATAGCGAACGCCTGTTCGGCATCGTCCGGATGGCAGTATTCAAGGCAACGCACCAACATTGCCGCGTCCTCGATTGCCATCGCTGCACCCTGGCCCATGTGCGGCTTCATGGGATGACACGCATCGCCAAGCAGTACGATTCGGCCCTTCATCCAGGTCGGCTGCGGAAGTCTTTCGAAGAACGCCCACTTCGTCACGTCGCCCGTCGCCAAATCGATGAGGCGCTGGCACGTCGGATGGAAGGCTTTGAAGACTTCGCGGAGCTCGTCTTGGCTGCTGTGTGTCCAGGTTATGTCGCCCGGCCACTCCTCCAAGGCCCCTGTCACCAGATAGACCTCATCGCGCCGATGCGTAAGGAAATAGACAATCAAATGCCGATCTGGCGCCCACCATTTTGTCAAATCGTCGATTTCAAGATCCCCGAGCCTATCGGCTGGAAAGGTAATACGATGCCCAATGTAACCGCTGTAGATCGGCTGTTCCGGGCCAAGCATCCAGTCGCGAACATACGAACGCACCCCGTCAGCGCCAATGACGATGTCCGCGCGGGCGCTGCTGCCGTCTTCGAATTTCATAGTCACCGATGAGGCGTCTGGATTCAGGTCGACGAGACGTTTACCGAAATGAATTGTTCCAGGTTTTACGGCGGTGGTGAGCATCGCATGCATGTCGCCCCGATGGACTGTCAGATAGGGCGCGCCATAGCGGGCTTCTGAAACTTCTTTGAGCGGGAGACTGGCAAGTATCTCTCCAGTATCCCACATGCGGCTCACCCACGCGCTGGGCTGGATAGCAAAGTCGATAAGCTTGCGGCCGATCGACGTCCGATTGAGCACCTTTATGCAATTTGGACCGAGATGGATTCCCGCACCCAATCGCACAATTGACGGTGTCTGTTCATAGATATCGACGTGATATCCAGCGCCCTGCAGCAGCGCTCCTGCCGTCAAGCCACCTAATCCAGCTCCAACTATGCCAATGCGAGGCTTTGGTGATTTGGTCATTTGCTGTTCGCCTCCAAACGATTGTGCACTGTCGATGAGACTGAGAACGCACCCAAATTTATAATGTACACTTTACATTATCGTGCCGGAGCTTCAAGACCAGTCTTGGACTCGACTGCATCGTTTTGAAATACTGCTGCCTTGAGGAATCAAAACGCTCGGTCAAGGGCTTCGCTGGGTGCGTTGAGCGTTTCGAAATTCGACCAGATACGAGAAAAAGACGATGGACCTTCGGGACTTTTTGAAGCGTCGACTTAGCGTGCGGTTGCGTCGATCCGGCCCAGCAGCAGATTAAGAGCGCTGGCGTCGCTTGCTTCCTGCCGGACAGGCGCTTGAGCAATATTACACCAATGTCTTCAAACGTTACGAGTTCCGCGAAAAGACCCGGCAATTCTTCGAGAAGTACGACTTGTTGCTGTCGCCGACGCTCCCCGTGCCCGCATTCGACGTCAACCGCGATTTGCCAATCGAGCTTGAGAAGTCCGATCGCAATGTCGTGTCGTGGGCCTATTACACGTACGCGTTCAATTTGACCGGACAGCCGGCCGCATCAATTCCTGCCGGATTTACGAAGTCGAAGCTGCCGGTCGGATTGCAGATCGTCGGGCGGACGCATCAGGAGGTCGACATATTCCGGGCCGCCGCGGTGTTTGAACAGGCACAGCCTTGGGCGGATCGACGGCCGCCGATCAACTAGCCACCGAAATGCTGTTTCCGATGCAGGGCAGAGAAATTGCACCGCAAGATGGCACATACTTAATTCTTTGCTGATAAACGTAGGTGTCGCAGCAGATCGCGACGCTGGCTTGTTCCCTCAAAGTCGATTGTGCCGGCATCATCGGCGAGCACGACGCCATAAGTATCAAACATCGCGCCCCGGCTGATGATCCCATCGTGCAGATCACCGAGTACGTCATCCGCTATGCGATCAAGAGGATCACCCCAGCCGCCTCCACCTTGCGACACCATAGAGAATCGGCACGGACCGGTGTGGCGAATGCCATATGCAGGGGGGGGTGAATGCCGGCCCATCGGTCGGCTCGCAATACAAACGTCCAGTCGCTCCGGGGAGACCGCCGCGAACACCCCGAGGCGCAAACCGCCTGGTGCCCTCGCCTCGGAACATTAGTTGGACCGGCCGAGTAATTTCCACCTCGTACTCCACCCCCGGACCGCCGCGAAACTGGCCCGCACCCGCAGCATCGCAGCGCAGTTCATGCTTTCCGATTCGCACCGGATAAAGCTGCTCGAAGGTTTCGATATTGGGAATAACGAGACCGCAAAGACTATTGAGACCGCCCTGCTGGGGAAAGCCATCCCGACCTTTGACGGCTCCGCCGCCGGAGGACCCGGCCCAGTGATACATGACAAAGGTGATACCCGGGTCAGTTACGCCCGAAGAGATCGGGAAGGAGTTAGCGCCCCAGCCGGCGCATGCGCGCTCCGGATCTGCGCTTCCCAGGGCCTCCCAGCAGGCCTCAATAATGTCGCAACCCGGAAAGATCGTGCACATGGTCAAAGCCGCAGGCGATGACGCATTCACAAGCGATCCTTTGGGGGCGATTATCCGAACGCTCCGAAAAGAACCCTCATTGCGTGGAATGGCGGGATCGAAAAAGGACGACAATGCAGTGTAGACGGCAGAGTGCGTGTTTGCGATCGAGCTGTTCTTGAAGCCTTTGATTTGGGGATGAGTTCCGGTGAAATCAACCGTCACACCGTCGTCGGCAATTGTGATGGCTACCCTGATCGGAATGTCCATCGGATCGAAACAATCGTTGTCGAACCACGATTCGCCAACAAATCGACCCCGCGGCAGCTCAGATACAGCCTGTCGAAATCTACGGTCAGCGTAATCAAGGACCCGCTCAAAGCATTCAAGCCCTTTTTCAACACCGATTTCGGTCATAAATTGCGAAATCTTCTCTGCGCCAATTTCAGTGGACCCCATCATTGCGCGCAGATCGCCATCCAAAAGGTGCGGCGTGCGCGAGTTGAGCAGTAGCAGACGCCACAGATCATCGCGCGTCCGGCCCGCCTCGACTAGGCGTAGGACCGGCAGACGTATACCCTCGTGAAAAATCTCCGTGGCTTCTGGATTGTAAGTCCCGGCAGCGCCACCGCCGATATCCGACTGGTGCGCCCGATTGCAGGTGAAACCGATAAGCTTCCCAGCATAATGGATTGGGCGGGCGATGACCCAGTCAGGAAGGTGGTTGCCGCCCGCAACATAGGGATCACTGAGGATAAAGACGTCTCCCTCAACGAGGCTCGTTCCATATTCCTTCAAAAGCGCTCTGACCGCGAAGCCACCTCCGCCGGTGTGGATTGGAATGCCATTCGCCTGCGAAAGAACCGAGCCACTGGCGTCCGCGATGAAACAAGAGAAATCCCGCGCATGGCTGAAGATAGGGCTGCGCGCGGTGCGCAGCATCACTGCGCCCATCTGCTGGCTAATGTGATCCAGTCGGTTTTGAACGATAGCTAGATCGATAGCGTCAGGCTTCATTGCAATGATTCTTCGTTGGAGAGATGAATTGCGAAATTGCCGGCGGCGTCCACCTTGAGGATGTCGCCAGGTCCGATGAGTAGCGTTGTCGTTTCTTCCTCGACAATTAGCGGACCTCTGAGAACATGGCCTGGACGCAGCTGGTCGCCACGGTAGATATCAATCATACTCCAGCCCCTCGCCTTGCCGAGAAAGACGCGCCGAGTCTCGTAGGGCCGCGGTTCATCATTAGCGGTCTCGCAAACCGCCTCCGCGAGAGGCGGCAGAATACCCAGCGCGATTACGCGCAGCTTGGTGATTTCGATGACACCGTCGGGCTGATGGTGACCATAGAGGCGCCCGTATTCCTTTTCGAACGCAGCGCGAAGGGTCTCCTTGCCGAACCGGGGATCCTCGACATTTATCCGCACATCCCACTGCTGCCCCAAATATCGCAGGTCCATCTCGTATCTGAATACCATCCGAGATTCATCGAACCCTCCCTCTGCAAGCGCCCGGCGCGCTTCAAGTTCATGGGAGCGGAACGCCGATAGGAGGTCGTTTGGGCTAATCTCGTTAAGCAGTTGAAGATGTAGACGCACGACGTCATGGCGCACGTCTGCGTGCAGCATACCTAGCGCGCAGTAGGCGCCGGACAGACGAGGTACGAAGACATTCCGACAATTAAGCATACGTCCGATGCTGGCTGCGTGCAGAGGCCCAGCACCGCCCCCCGCGATTAGTGTGAAACCACGAGTGTCGTACCCGCGTTCGGTACTCAGACGCTGCACGGCGTGCAGCAGGTGCTGTTCGAGTAGCTCCAACATTCCGGCGGCGGCTCTTTCTGTGGACATACCGAGCGGGCGCGCCACTTTTCTTTCGATTGCCTCGGTAGCCAAATCCGCATCCAGCATCACGGCCCCTCGAGCATAAGAACCTGCACGCAGTCGCCCGAGCACAATTTGTGCATCGGTAATAGTCGCGTCGTCGCCGCCCAACCCATAGGCGGCGGGCCCGGGGTTTGCCCCAGCCCCCTGCGGCCCGACGAACAACATACCCGCACCATCGACCCCAGCGATCGTGCCGCCACCGGCACCGATGCTATGCACTTCCACTGATGGCATCGCCAAATGATGCCCGGCTATCTGAAAATGATCGGTGATCTCGATGTTTCCTTTATTCATCACGACGACATCGCAGCTAGTGCCGCCAATCTCCATCGAGATCAGGTCGTTTGATCCCGCGGCGCCTCCATAATAGGTAAGAGCGGCCACCGCTGCCGCTGGACCAGAAAGTAGGAGCGCCGCCGGCTTTGCCGCGATCTGTTCCACAGAAATGGCGCCGCCATTGTTCTGAATGAGCAACATAGAATGACGAAGGCCCATGGCCTTCAGGGCGGCGTCGAGCTCTTTCAAATAACCGACTGTGCGCGGTGCGATGTAGGCATTCACGGCAGCAGTCGACGAGCGCTCGTATTCGCCGATGAATGGCGAGATATCGCTCGAAAGGGAGATCCACCGAAAACCGACACGACGCAGCAGCTCTGCCGCCGCACGCTCGTGAGAGGGATTCGCGTAACTATGAAGAAAGCAGACCGCGACCGACTCGACGCCTTGCTCACGGAACTTTTCCGCTGCGGCTTCGACGTCAGAGACCTCGAGCTTCGACGTCTCGTTGCCCTTTGCATCCAAACGCCCGCGCACCGGCAGTCGCATCCGACGGGGTACCAGAACTTCGGGATTTGGCTCGCGATGCCGCCACGGGTTCTCTCGCATGCCCCGACGGATCTCGAGGCTATCGCGAAAGCCAGCGGTGGTGAGCAGACCGACCGGAGCTCCCTTTCGCTCTAACAGCGTATTCGTAGCGACGGTAGAGCCATGCACGAACAGTGTGCAATCTTGCAAAAGACGGGTGGTGGTGGATCCGAGCGTCTGAGCGGCCGCCGCGATCGCATTGAGGACGCCGTCGGCTGGATTCCTCGGCACCGAAGGAACTTTGAAGACATGCTGTGCGCCATTGCCCGCAATAATGACCAGATCGGTGAAGGTCCCACCCACATCGACGCCTATGCGCCAACCTGGATCCCCAGTTAGCGTTACGATGCTCCCGCTCCCTTCAACCCGAGTTATCAACTCTCACCCGCGCCCTGCACGCGATTGCAAACGGGTGGCTCCAATGCACTTGGTAATTATCGCGACGAGCGGCGGAGGCGTACGTCACAAGCAATTGGCCATCCGACATCGTTTGGTGGGAGCGAGCGTATTGCTCGGACGCACAGCCGGTCAAGCTGTTTTAGCGCTGCCACAACAGGCGACTGACATCTGCGGTAATACCGCGAACCGCGATCACGGCACTCAGGGCTGTACACGCTGTCGAGGCCGGTCACGTCGAGCACGCTTGTGTCGCGAGTCAGAACACGAAGATTGTGGCCAACGTGCCATTCATGCGTGGGATGCCCGCTCGACCTTGCGTTTCCGCTTTTTCTCGGCATGATCGCCCTCATGCGATATGGGGCTGTTCACCTCGGTGGAGCAAAGGGAGCCCGGTTATGGGAGATCTTTGAAGCGGCGTCGCAGGAGTCACAGCAGGAACGCGGGTTAAGTAGCCGGTGGAGACACCATTGACGGCGCGAGAGCTTCAACATCCGCAGGAGATCACTCGCCACGCCCGTACACGCCGCAGCCGTTGGGGCAAGCTTCAGCGCGCCTTGCGGCGCGGCGGTCCGCGCCTAGTCCGACTAATTATTCTGCCAATTGCTCTGATTGCGCTCTGGGAAATCTTCGCGCGCCTTGAGTTAATCAATCCGATATTCTTTCCCATGCCGAGTCGGATCGTCGCTGCGGCATACCAGCTGTTGCTTGACGGCGAGCTCGTACGCAACATTGCTGATAGTTTGAGGCGTATCGCGATCGCCAACGTCGTCGCGATTGGCATTGCCGTTCCGCTCGGCTTCCTCATGGGCTTATATCGACCCTTTGAGGACATAATGGACGGTCTGATCAACTTGGTCCGACCAATCCCACCGCTCGCTTGGATCCCACTCGCCATCGTGTGGTTTGGGCTCGGCGAAGTCTCCGTCGCGTTCATTACGTTGATCTCCGCGTTCTTCGCCATTCTGCTGAACACGATCGCCGGGGTGCGCGCAGTGGACAAATCGTTGGTACGGGCCGCGTTGTCGCTGGGCGCAACTCGGCGGGTGCTAATCACAAAGGTTGTGCTGCCGGCGACACTACCCTCCCTGTTCAACGGTTTCCGTATTGCTCTCGGGGTCTCGTGGATGAGCATCGTTGCCGCCGAGCTGATCGCATCGTCGAGCGGACTAGGCTTCATGATCAACTACTACCGCGAGTTACTCCGCCCCGACCTGATCTTTGTCGGCATGCTGAGCATCGGCATCATCGGTTTCCTGATGGACCGCGGGCTGCAATGGATTGAGCGCCGGCTCTTACCTTGGCGCGTCGCGCTTGAACTGTAGGGTGCTCGATGGGAATAAAAGTAGATATCGCGAACGTCAGTAAGAGTTATGGGGACGAGGATGAAAACAATTTCGTCCGGGCGCTTGACGACGTTTCTATTCAGCTGCAGGACGGCGAATTTGTCAGCTTCCTCGGTCCGAGCGGTTGTGGCAAATCGACCCTCCTGCACATTATAGGTGGATTCGAGCGTGCAACGCGCGGCGAGGTCCGCGTTAATGGCACGGCGATCGCGGGTCCTGGCGCCGATCGTGGCGTGGTATTCCAGGACTATGCACTGTTCCCGTGGCTAACAGTAATGGAGAACGTCACCTTCGGTCTCAAGCTCAAGGAGCTACCGCAGCGAGAATGTCGGGAAATCGCGCGCGAGTTTATCGCATTAGTAGGGCTCGCTGGCTTTGAGAATAGCTTTCCGCACCAGTTGTCCGGTGGCATGCGGCAGCGATGCGCGTTAGCGCGTTCGGTGGCGAATGACCCTGAGGTTCTGTTGATGGACGAACCGCTCGCCGCCATCGATGCTCTAACTCGCAACTCCCTGCAGGAGGAGATCCTAAAGGTTTGCGATGCGCGCGACGGCCGCACACGCAAATCGGTGATTTACGTCACTCACTCGATCGAGGAGGCGGTGTTTCTTTCGGATCGTATCGTTGTGATGACTCCGCGGCCTGGCCGCATCCTCGAGGTGATCGCCGTGCCGTTCGATCGGCCGCGAAACGATGATACGCGACTGGCGCCCACATTTCAGCTGCTCGCCGGCGAAATTTGGGGTATTCTGAAGTCCTACGTGCAGCCTCACTAGGGAGAGAACCCATGACTAGATTCGTCACATTGCTCCGCGTCGGAGTGACGGCGGTCGCGATGGTGCTTGCTGCGGTTGGGTTCATCGCACCGGCCTTCGGGCAAGCTCCGTTAAAAAAGCTGGTCGTGCGGCTCGGCTGGCAGCCGCTTTCCGGCGGAAGTGCCGCAATTGCCATGTACATGATCCGCGAGAAATTGTTCGAAAAAGAGGCTGCAAAACTCGGGTACGAGATCACTCCCGAATGGAAGACCTTCGCCGCTGGGCCGCCCATGAATGAGGCAATGATGTCCGGTCAGCTCGATATCGACATGCATCTATCGGCTCTGCCAACGGTGGCACGGTTGGCTACTGGCATCCCTGTTGTGCCGATCGCGGTGGTGGGCAGCAACCTTGGCAACGCGATAATGGTCGCCCCCAACTCGCCGATCAATGACGTAGCATTGCTGCCCGGCAAAACCGTGGGTCTTCCGCTTGGCACCTCGGCTCATTACTTGCTGACGAGTATCATCGAAACGCATTTCGGCAAATCGATCCAGGATATGGGTATTCACCTGGTCAACATGCCAGTATCCGATGCGATAAGGATGCCAACCGGCATCGACGCGGCTGCGGTTTGGACGCCCGTTCGCTTCATCGGCCAGTACCTCGGTCAAGCAGAGCTCCTCGTGGATGCCAATGGCTATACGGGTAAGGGCAACAAATCGCCCGGTATCCGAGTTCCGGAAGTAAAAGCGAGCTGGGCTTATCCCGAAGGCTATATCGCTGATCGCATCTACGCCTTCGCTCGTGAGAAGTTCCTGTCCGATTATCCGGACGTGGTAGTTGCCTTCATCCTCGCACACATGAAAGCCCAGGCGTTATCGCTCCAGGATCACGAGGGCATGGTCGCCCTAGCTAAGGCCACATGGAAACAACCGGACATCGTCGTCGACACCACGTTGCAAACGTTTGCCGAATCGTCGGGCGTTCGCATGACCCCGGCAATACTGGAATGGGATGTTCTGACCTTGATCAAAGCGTCCGAGTACCTAACCTTCATGAAGGCACGCGATAAGCCGCTCACGTGGGAGGGATTACAGCCGATATTGATGAAGTCCGCGGCAGTGCAGAAGCGCGCCTGGGAGATGAGTAGCCCCCAGGTGCCTTTGGAGCAAATGATGAAGGGGTTTCACGGCACGACAAAGCTAGGCGGCCCCATCGCGATCAATGGTGGTGCGCCCGTGTGGGAGTGGCCCGACATCCCCGATTGGGGCAAGCGCATCTATGTAGCAGGGCCTTTCGTGCTCAAATAGGCGGGAGAGTCCTTTTATGCCGCTTGAAAAATACGGAGCATTCGAAAAATAAAATTCAAATGAGCCGCGCGTACGCGACAGCTGAAGCGATCGATCGGACCGTTAAAGTCGTTCCCATCGGCACGAGAGTACATCGTGCCAATTCTTCGTATCGTTCGAATGCAGAGATCACGATGCTGATTAAGGGAGCGTCCAGCCAACAGTTGGTCACCTGCTGTATTCCGACGGTGGGTACGGGATTCCGCTAAATAACCGTCAATGAGAATGAGGCGAGCATATCCAAGCGTGGTGCTGCTGGGAGCCAATGGATGCGTACGGTCATACGGGGAGGTTGGGTCGTCGGATTTGGTGGTAATAGCCACACGCTCATAAAGAACGGTGTGGTAGTCCATGATAACAATAGAATCGTTCACGTGGGCAAGGACTATCACGGCCAGTTTGATGTCGAGATCGACGCGACTGGCATGCTGGTTGCACCAGGCTTTGTCGACGTGCATGTGCACGCAGGTACCCGCGCAGGGCATCGTCTGATTAGCGACGGCGGCCGCCCAGAATATTTTGGCACTCCAATCCTAGACGTGGGTGTTAGGCATGCTGCGCCGAGGCAAGCAAACCCGTTGGAGATTGCAGCGAAGATCGCCGAGCAGATGGAGATAGAGGCGATCTTCACGGTGGCGGAACTGCTGCGCAACGGGATTACGACTTTTGTCGAGTTTGGTGCTTCTCAGGAGATGCATGATGCCATTCTCAGTCAGGTTGAGCGGTTGGGACTACGCGCATATCTAGGCCCCGGGTTTTATTGCGGCGAATGGCAGGCCGATATTGAGGGGCACCTGGTACGCGATCTGAATCAGGCCACTGGCGAGCGAACATTCCGGGCTGCGCTTGAGTACATCTCGCGCGTGGATAAGAGTTGTGACGGCCGCGTCAGGGGCATCATCGTCCCGCGCTCGGTTGAAGCCTGCACCCCTGAACTCCTGCGGCGAGCGCGCGAAAAAGCGGACGAACTGAATCTTCCGATGGCCATTCATGCGGCCTATAGTGTGATCGAATTCCATGATCTGATGCACCGCTATCACATGACGCCGATCGAGGTGCTCGCAAGCGTTGGGATGCTGCGGCCAAGCGTCAATATCGGCCACGGGAATTTCATATCCGACAATCCCAACCTCAATTATTCTGGCGGACGGGATCTCGCATTGATGGGAAAAGCTGGCGTAACAGTCTCGCATTGCGCAATAAACATCGTCCGTCGGGCGCGCACACTTGACACTTGGGAGCGCTACCGAAATGCCGGCGTCAACATGGCACTTGGTACAGATACTTATCCACGCGACATGATTATGAATATGCGGACGGCGTCGTATCTGGGGAAGGTAACTAGTCGCAACCTTCGCGCCGCGACCTCGGGGGAGATGTTCGAAGCTGCGACCTTGGGCGGCAGCCGAGCGCTCGGTCGCGACGATATCGGGCGACTAGCGCCAGGAGCATTGGCCGATATCATCATCGTCGATCTCGCTCGTCGCGATGTATTGAGGTACACCCCAATTTTCGATCCGATAAAGGCATTGGTCGAGTGTGGCGTCGGCGATGATATTACCATGGTCATCGTCGACGGCGTGGTGCGGGTCAAGAATGGTAAAGTCCAGGGTCTGGACTTAGGAGCCTTGCGTGATCAAGTTCAACAAACGGCCGAAGCTGCTTGGGCAAACTGGAGCGCAACAGACACCTTTGAACGCAAAGCCAACGAGCTGAGCCCAAGCTCGTTCCCAGTTATTGAGTAGGCTTTGAGTAGTGTCGACTGCTTCCTATCCACAAGTGAAACCTCGTTCATATTGTCTACGTCCGCTATTGGCACTTAGCGGACACCCATGCGAAATAGCGTCAACCGATAAAAAATATAGATCGCAAGCAGTTCGGTGACAGCCGAAAGGTAAAAATAAAAAAGCCGCCAGAACACGCTGGCGGCCTTTTGAGTTTGACAAGGGCAGGGTTGCGGATGGGGGGGACATCGCCCTTGTCCCTTGTGCCGTTCAGATAATCTTACCTAGAAACGTTGCAAGGGTCCCTAGGTAAGTTATTTCATATCACCTGCGGGTTCTTCGGGACGCCTTTTGAGCGCCAATCGCCATATGCCCAACGTCAACGGCAACCACGATCATGGCCGCTGCGCCGAGAATTGCAGGGATGTACCAAACGTCTCCATAGTGGAGATTGGGTATGGCGTGCGGCCAATGACCGAGGACCGGTGAACCGAGCCAGGCGCCAATCCACCCGACAACAACCTTTGAAGCAAATGACCAATGGCCAGGCGTGACATAATACTCAAGGCCGTAGTGCAGAATTGCGGAAACCGCGGCACTGATCACGAGCAGGATAAAAAACGGGATTAAGTCCATGCCGATCATGTTGTCCCCCTAGATCAAATGTAAATTTCTGTAATTAGTGGCGCTGTTAAGATTGCGACATTCTCGTCTATACCACAAGCCACCTCACGACAGTCAGAGTCGGACCTGGTTCAGAACGCATTGCAGTGCAAAATAATCGTCGCTGATTTATGGCAAGCACCTTTGCCCCTGATCGCGGTTTGACTAGATAAAGCATTAATCTGTCAGCTTTCTGGACACTCCATGCGCGTTGGTGCCACGCAAGATATGATGACAGGTGGGATTGGGATTTTGCCGGTTATGCAGGCCGGCGGCTGGAAATCAATGAATATTGTAGGAAGATACGTTCAGAATGCGAGCGTTGAACAAAATGGAATAGCTCAGTTGTTTGAGCGCGCTCGGTAACGTAACATTTTTAGACCGACACACTTGGATTCATCGATCGGCCCCAACAACGCTGCTAAATTAACGGTCCACGAGCAATGGCCATCATAGATTTAGCAAATATAGGTATGCGCCCTACTCGAAAAAAGCGAATGTCCTTGAGCCCATTTATTTCTAGCAATCCTCGTAACGTTGCTACTGAAAAGAATTTAATATGTTCGCCATCACTGACGCTCTTGTGGTGAAAGTCCCACCTATTCGCGATGCTTAGTGCAAGATTTTTAAGATAGCTGTGATACGGTGCAGATACGATAAGCGTACCACCTGGCTCAAGCAGATCGAAACATGTACGCACGAAGCGATTTGCAGAGTAACAGTGTGAAAGCACTTCTAGGCTAATAACCAAAGGAAATTTTCCATACTTGGCCGCCAGGTCGTCGTCGGTACTGCCGTGCTCGATTCGCAAGTACGGAAATTTTTGGTTAGCTATTGCCACTCCAGACTCTGACGGGTCTACGCCGGAAACTGCGAAACCGTGAGCATAAAGCATGTTGGCGGTCGCTCCGTTGCCACAGCCAAGATCAAAGGCTCGCTTGTCGACGAGATTTAGCCCTTCAATTTTGCTGATTACCACCGGCCATAAATAAGCGCTGGCAGAGTTTAGTCTCACAGTTGTGTAGGAATACGGGGTGATCGACATTTTAATTCAAACTACTGCACATGGTCGCGCGAAATCTAACAACGGACTTTGCTTGGATGGGTCACGCCTGGAAAAACCAAGCTCACTAACTACCGGGGCGAAAACGTTCTGCCTCGTATATTTTCGCGTCGATAAGAAATCGAAACCAAAAGGCCTGTAACACGCAATAGATAAAGCCCGGCCAACCATCGAGAAAGCCAAGCCGAAATACGTAACGATAGAAGAATAGTGCAAACGGTCGCACGAGGCTTGGTAATTTCAGATAGGCTTTTTTTCGCGCTCGCTTTCGCTCCAATACATTCCCGATAAATGAAGATCGTATAATTTTCTTCTCACTAGCTTCAGGCGACTCGCCAAGAAGCTCTTTGACTTCGAGATCCGACCAATGGTTATGCCTAATAGTCCAGTCGGAAAGAGATATTCGGTGATCATCAATGAAAAATGATTTCAATTTTTTTCCACGGCCAGAAAGTACAAAGTGCTGATCATAAATTCTATCTTCGACGCGGGCGCATCCGGTGCGAAATAATCGCATGTGATAGATTGGGAAATACCCACCATGCTTCAAATCGCGCCCGAGGAAATGAATTTTTCTTGGAATGAAATAACCTTCATACGTATCAGTGGAAATAAGCTCACTCTTGATTTCATCTATAAGTTCGGAAGTCAGTATTTCATCTGCATCAAGATGGAGTTGCCATTCGGAGTTTACTTCAAGGTGATTCATTGCCCAATTTCTTTGTTCTGCATAATTCTCGAATGTGCGCTGATACACTTTGACGTCATGTTTCTTCAAAATATTGATGGTTCCATCGGAAGAAAATGAATCCACGGCGTAAATATCTGGCGACAAAATACGAGCTGCCTCCAATGTAGCTTTCACGCTAGCTTGTGAGTTATAAGTGAGCAGGATTATCGAAATGGATTTCATATTAAGCGGCAGATCTCTACGCGGGCGTAATGAGATCAGTTCGTTTTTCTTCACACGATTTCGAAAATACCTCATCATTTAGGTTACGTTGCAAGACGTCAGCATACATTTGATCGAGCAACTTTCCGATCTTCTCAATTCCGAAACGGTCCTTTACCAGACGCCGGGCCCGAGCCGCCTTCTCAAGTAAATCGCGGTAATTCTCCCAAGCTTCACAAAGTCCTGATAGGAAGGATTCTGTTGTAGGTTTGACAATAATTGCCGAATCGGTTTCAGCCAACAATGGCCATATTCCGACCCCTTCAGTCATGACAATCGGGACCCCAGCTAACATTGCTTCCACAGCAGTCCGCCCAAAATTCTCGCCGCGCGACGGCAGCGCAAACAGCTTAGCGAATTTATACGCAGCGATTCGGCTTGGACCGTCGATCATGCCTATGAAATGCACTTTTGCGCTAAGCAGGAGAGACTGCACCATTGCCCTTAGTTTCGATAACTCGCCGAAATCGGGCCCCACAATAACAAGATCAACATCTGGATATCGTTTTGTGAAAGTGGAAAATGAGTCGATCAAAATATCGGCACCTTTTTTCTGATCGAGTCGTCCAAGGAACAATATGTAATCATTATCAATCTTATATTTCGACTTGAAGTCGACATCGTAATCTTGCCCGTCGAACTCATCTGGCCGAATCGGAATGGGCACAACCCACGATCGGTGATTGTCGCAATTGGATAATCTTTGCTCTTCGGCAGAGGTGTAGTGAATCCCGCGAGCCTCTTTTGTCACCTTGTTTTGGAATAATTTGCCGAGGACCCATTTCGGAAGTGGCTTCCTTACTCTTATGACTGGGTCAAAAGTTCCGTGAGGACGCAAAACATAAGGAACATTATTTTGACGCGCGTATTTATTCACCGCCCAGTCATGAAAGAGATAGAGAGAATGCAGGTGCACGATATCGAATTTCGAAATATTGCCTTCGAGATAGCGCGCTAACCCGAATGAATACTCAAGTATTTTCGGCCTTCCGACCGAGAACTTCTCGATGACTACTCCCTCGTCAAGATATATTGCTGTATCAACCGGCGCCCCCCCGAAATCTGTTGTACAGATTGTTACATCGTGCCCCCTTCGTCGCGACGCGAGACTGAAATCTAATACAGCCCTGGAAGGACCCCCGGAGGCGGCATCGATACTAGATATGACGTGAAGTATTTTAAGCCTCTTTTTTTGCAGCGCCGCAAGGTGTTCCGCCAAGCGCATTGCGAAAGCAATCGCCGGGAATGTTGGGTTTGCTTGACCTGAGGTAGGGAATATTGCTGAGCCGGCGATGAAAAGATTCGTTATCCCAAAAACTTTGCAGTTCCGATCAACTACACCATCTTGCGGGCCTTCGGTCATCCGAGTAGTGCCAATCTGGTGCAAGCCGTCTGCCAAGCAGCCAGCCTTCTGACTGATAAAGTCCTCGCGTGAATGATGAAACTCGAGTGCACCAATCCCATTCATCACGAGAGCCTCATTGAGCGCAACATGAGCGTCATACACGCCTGCGCAATCCTCGCCGCTAAAATCGAATTCGATTTTGGCGGAAGGCATGCCTAAAATATCTTTACTGTCGGCAAGCGTAACTCGATTGTCGGCGTTGGGCCGATGTTCAGCATGGAAATGGAGCGGATAAGTATTCTCTGCATTCAAGGTAAACCAGCGAGGGAGGCGCCGGCCCTTAATAAATCGCTGCCTCGCCATGTTGATAGCGCCGGCAATTACGCTGGAGAAATCGATTATGCAGTTCCACACGTGATCCAAATATTTTGAAGGATCCTGAAACTCCACTCGACGGAGCGCCTCTGGAAGGAGGCGCGCGTTGAGACCATGAATACTAAGAATGAGATAGATGGCTGAAAGAAAGCCATTTTTGTGCGTTGGATCTCCAATTCGTGGATTGTCTGGCCAAAATGCGATGTTGGGTAAATGGCCGCTATTTAGAACGCTATCTGACAGCGTGAGACGACGACGGCTGCTATATGTTGCCCGCTCCATAAAACTGAAATGCCGCGCATAATTCGGGTTAGAGAACTTGATTTTAGCGATCGAGCCGGAAACGTGGCCAATATAGTAACGACCGATAGCCTTGTGAGAGGCGAATGCGTTTGGGTTGTTTGCCTTGGCAACAAGTAAAAGGCGAGCTGTTTCTACACCGCCGAGCGCGAGCACATAGGATTGCGCACCACGGAATATTATTCGTTTCTTATCCTGTGCAACAACCAATCCTTCTACGGCTCCTGTTGAAGCGTCGACTTCGATATCAATTACCGTCGCATCAAGAATCAAGTTGACTTTTTTGAACGACTTGAATGTCTGCAGAAGTTTGAAAATTCGTGTCTCGTTGGCCCAGTATTCATGTTGCTCAATAGACAGACCCCTTTTTGAGATACACGGACTGCCCGCGTGGCCCGGGAGAATTTCGTTACCTAATGCAAGAAATTTTCCTGCTGTGCGATAGAAACGCGACAGTTCGTTATGTCCAAAAGGCCAGCCGCTATGCGGCACATAGCGACGCTCGATGAAATCAATATCGTCTAACGTCGAACAACGGCCGCCCCATAATCTAGATGTCCCACCATACGACCTCGACACAGCCGCCGACATTGGCTCGTGAAATCTTAGATTGGTGATTACGGCATCGGAAAGCGACTGTGTACGCCTATTCGGCGATTCCTGACCCGACTCTAGCACCAAAACGGACAGACCTTTTTCGACAAGCTCGGCTGCAATGCAAGAGCCGACCAGTCCGCTACCGACCACGCACACGTCGACTTTGATTGATCCAATCAATTCGAAGTCGACTTTTTTCATCGAAAAGCTTGATGTGAGATCTGAAAAGAAAGTGAACCGCGCCGCGTCCACCGAACGGTCGAATTCATCATGCGTTTTATACAACTATAGCGAATTTGACGGCTCACACGTTTAAGATTCAAGATTACGGCTTTATCGCTTCCATCGCACATTCTTCGACATCGACAAACTGATCGTGAAATCTACCGCGGTCCTCTACCAGACGAAACGCTTGATCCTTGCTATCATTGAATTTGCACTGACGGATTTCCGTAAACCCTGCATTTTCGAGCGCTTTGCGAATCGAAATTCTGTCCCACATCCACAAGTGAGCGGAATTACCGAATAAACGTCGTGCCATCGCTACTAGGCCATGCTCGCGAAACTCTGTTCCGAGATTACTGTTCCGCATGAACCATGAACTGGCTTCTGCGTCGCCTGCACGAACTTTTTCGAGGTACTTCTGAGCTCGAATTTCGAGATCGGGAACTATAAGTCTGAATATTCCGCCTGACTTAAGGAGTCTAAATGTGTTATTTAATGCCGTGTGACAATCCGCGCGGGATAAATGCTCCAGAACATGGCTTGCATAGACCCCATGTACTGAGCCGTCTGCTATCGGCAAACCCTTTACAATATTTCCAAATCGAACGTCGTCTGGGAAAATTATTCGTCCCCGCCTAAGAAGCTTTCCGATCACAGGCAAGCGCTGCAGTCGCAAGGTTGGGGAGACGTCGAAATTTAGCCAACCGGCCGGGCATGATTGCCCGCAGCCATATTGAACGTAGATCTGATGCGGCTCATCCAAAGTTCGACCCTCCACCAAGGCTCGAACAATCTAAGTAGCTCACGACGGTCGGATACCCAGTTTTGGACGAATAGGTTGCAAATCGGCCTTCAATTCTTGTCGATGCGATCAAACGATTCCTCTCACACATTCTGCTAGAGCGCGCGCGTATTCGGAGTTGACGCGAAGATGGGTTGGCAGGGTGATTATCGAGCGCACCAGTCTTGATATATTGTGCGAATACCCATGAATATCAGTGAACCCCTCGACCTCATGGACATTAGGATAAAGCGATAACCCGACATCAAATTTTTTCGAAAGTATTTCTTTATAAATTCTGTTTCGTTGTTTTTCGTCTACGACAATTGGGTAATTAACGTAACTAGATCCCGCTTTTGTAATCACCGACGATTCGCGACTTACGCTTATAGATTCAAAATACCGATCATAAATAGCTCCGATCAACCGTCGATGAGTAACGATCTGGTCGATTGAGCCAAGCTTTCTGGTCCATTCGCCCAATGCGGCTAATGAGGGACGGGTAGCGATTGTACTTTCCAGGTAAGTAGATTCGATACGCGACATCGGCAGAATTTCGTTTATTTGTCCATCGCGAATAGAACGACTCAATAAAGGAAAAACAATGAGCGGGTATGTTAATCGACTGGTTGCCAAGCTGATGATGATAATCTTCAACATTTGAGTCGCGTATTGCGCCGGACGAAGACGTGGCCATCTATCGACTTCTGCGCACAGAGCGCGAGCTAAACTGGTCGACTGCGTGGTTATTGCGCCGCCCCAAAAAAAATTTAAAGTTTTGAAACCTGAAAAACTGAAAATACTGGCATCGGTGACCCTGCCAATTGAGATATTGCCCACTTGTGCGCCAATCGACAAGGCACAATCATCATAAAAGGCAATATCGCGTTCATGGCAAATCTGGAATATTTGATCGATCTTATCCTGATTGACATGGTAATGAGTGACGATAACTGCGGCTGTTTCTTCATCAATCAATTTGGACAGCTGGGCGATATCAATGTTAGTAGATTTCGGGAGGCAATCGACAAATACAGGCTCACCGCCGGCAAATTTTATCATATTTACAACATCAGGGATGGTATAGGGCGAAACAATTACGCGACGTCGACGACTCGTAACGATATGTTTGATCAGCAGATAGATTCCGGCCCGAGCACGTCCGAGGGGGATCGTCTCAACATCCTCACCAAGCTGGCGACCGAACGACACTCTGAATCTATTGTCTGCGCTTTGGTTCTGGTGAAACCACGAACGCAAAAAGTGCAATGGGTATATTATCGTTTTTGGGATTACAGGCATTCGACCACTTCAACCCTTTAGGGTTGGAAGAAAAGTTCGGGACGAATCTTAAGCGTTTGGCAGACCATCTATGGACGTAAAGTTAGTTTTCGCTAGTTCGATCAACTCGGAAGCCCACATTTCAGGAGTAAATTGCAAAGAGAGCGCTTTCCCTATTTCATGCGCCGTAACAAATTGAGATTCCGACCAGCCGTGGACCGCGATCATTGCATCACATAACGCTTCCTGCGATTTATTCGGATATATCAACCCATTCATCCCGCGCCTCAAGAATGCGTCCGCGGCTCCAACTGCATCGGAGCAAATTAGCGCAGCACCCGCCGCCGCTGCCTCCTGGACTACTACTCCATGGGGTTCGAAATTACTTGGAACAATCAGCGCGCTGACGTTACTAAGTAACTCTGGTAGGTCGGCAGGCTGAATAAATCCGCGCAATATGACTCCTTCGCCCAGATCTTTACGATCAATTCGCCCAGCCAGAATAAGATTCCAGGGGTTCTCAACCGAAGTCCGGTAACTTCGGTAGGCTTCAAAAAGCGTATCCAACCCCTTTTCGGGCGCGTCTCTACCGATAAAAAGCCAATCTTTACGATCTCTTTTCACTTCAACAGCCTGGATCTCTCGCACATCAGCGGCATAAAGCCCAAACCTGATCATAGCCGCATTGAACCCCAGCAGCCGTGCAAAGATCGCTTGCCGCACTCCTGGGACGAAAGCTACTTCATAGAGGTCACGCCATACAGTTCGAAAAGCAAGGAGGCCAAGAACTTGACGCAATGATCCTAGCCATTGGTTATCCATTCCGAGTACACGAATCGCTCGGCCATGGAATTTTCGGGCAACCGCGCGATAAGCGGTTATGTGCCAGCTGCAGATAAGGATGAGATCTGGACCAAAGGATTCAAGCGTGTCGATTAAGGTCCTCTCGTTTGGAGGCGCCTTGTAAACTAAAAACCGCAGTTTTTGCGAAAAACCATCGGGATCGAATGGGGCTGAGCTATCGGATGCCTCAAAGCATACGAATGGCTCCTCGCCAGCCTGACGCCGCAACGCCTGATAACAAGCTTCCATATAGCCCGACCAGTGAGTCCACAAGATTGCTATGCGGGCCATAGCTCTTCGACCGATTTAATCGACTCAAGATATTTATATCGCCGCCGAAGATTATAATAATCTGGGTCGAGGTAACGTTGAGCTCGACTGATGTTCACACGCAAAACATCAACAGAAAGTAGGTCGTTGACTCCGTATCTATCGGCAATTTTTCTTCTGTCCGAAGCGTAACGCCGTACCTCTTCAATCGTCTTCGCACGACCAGAAATAGAGTTATCGGTCATTCTGAAGACGCCCCACACATCCTCAATCCTTCGAGTGCGGGCACCTCTGGCAATTGTATCTATGAGTAGCTCAGAATCCCAACATGTTCGGTTTTCAATTGCAATCGGAGGGAGAGATGCGCGACGCATAACCGTTGATTGTTGGCAGACCGCGCCAATACCCCTCGCCAAAGTTTCAACACGCGGAACGTGCGAGTAGAACAGCTTCGACTTCGATACGCGCTCGTCGATTATTAATCCATGAGCAACGAAAACATCTGCGTATGTATCTTGTTTGATTACATCTTTGATTCGGTCCAAGGCCTTTGGAAGTAGTACGTCATCTGCGTTGATGAAGAGCACGAATTTGCCTCTAGCAAATGAGAGCCCGCGCCTCCAGCCGTCGGCGGGTCCCCGGTCTGGCCCGACATCCATCGTATCAATCAGCGAGCGCATCTTTGAAATGAGTTGGAGCGATCCGTCTGTCGACGCTGCGTCAACAACTATAAACTCGACGTTCTCATCTTTCTGCATCGAAATACAGGCAAACAGTTGTTTCAAATACTGGCTTTGATTGAAGCTGGATGTAATAATTGAGATGGTGGGTTGGCTCATTTGCACTTGCCACCGTCAGCTACAAGTGAAGATGCATAAGTTCAGCAAATTGCCACATTAAATAGCTGGCAACACCAATAGCTAGGATAAACAATTGCGATAAGCGGCGGCGGTGAACTGCCTGGTACGCAACCGTCAATAAGCCTGGGCACCACAAAAGTGGTGTGCTGTCGTGCAGCGGCCGTTTTTTGTCTAGCAACCCCACGCACAGGCCTTGATGTGTGCTTAAAAATCCCATGCTCAAAGAGGCGGACGCATGAACGCTTACTGGCTCACGCCGGATCAAACTGCGAGGCTTGTTTTATAGACTGCGCCGATCTCCCATCCGGCGCACATTCGTGTAGTGTCCAAAGTATAATATATATTGTAACAGCGGCAGTAAACCGATGGTCACCAGCGAATGGAGAAAACAGAAAGTCCCAGATCGCCAGAAACAAGAATGGAATAACCAAACAACACGCGCTGAAATTGACCTTCAGAATTCTGTATAAAGCTTTGACACACATGAACAGGGCAAGGATCCAAAATGCCGCCCCAAGAATTCCGGCCTCCACCCAACTACCAAACAAATATGAATGGGTGGGAATAAGCCCAGCTTCGTTAGCAGCGGTCCCCTCGTAATAACGCTCTTCATTCACCGGCAGCCCTGCTGCAGCGAGCAAATCGATATACTCACTAACAAGCGTAACGTCGCGCGCCCAGGATCCGTGACCAATTATTGGAGAATTTGCGATCGCCCGTGATGAAATCAATATTTCCGACCGCCCGGCTAAAAATAATCCAAGGTCGTTTCTACTCTGTTCAAGATATTTATCTTTTGCATCCTCTCCCAAGTAGCCACTACTCGCTAGTTCGACGTACAAATTTTTGGCTTCTAGAGACACTAAAACTCCAATCAACGACAGCACAACAAAGCCGATGGGAGTTAGCTTCTTTCGTAATGTAGGCATTCGCTCCAACCAGAGCTTCAGCCATGAATAGAAAGCGGCAATAAAAAAAATTGCAAACATACTGCGAAGACCTGTTAATAAGTTTATGCCACTTGCAAGAAAAAGTAATCCGATTTGATTTACTGTTCTCCATCGGAGCCGAACGAAATCCTTCGTTGCCAAAATCAGAATAAGAAGAGAAATTCCAGTACTAAACGCGAATTTCCAAGGATCATTAGCGACTACTTCATTTGATGGAAATAGGCCCGTTAGTAATAAGGCAGTTGCCCAGCCGTACAATAATGATTTCAGATTTCTAAAATCCCATCGAACTAACAGCACTATGCCAATGAAATCTGTTCCGAAAAACAGCACCCTTGCCCATCCCCTAATAAAATCCGCCGATTCAGTGCCACGGACAAGATCGCTGATTATTAAGCCCAACAGCCACAATAACCATGCGATTAAAATGTATCTTACGTCACGACTATTCGCCCGCGATAAAATTGTGTTCTTTGGCGAAGCAAGCTGAAGGCATATGAGGAGAAGCATAATGTCCGAGCCGTATAGGTCGCCAACTAAACGCACCTTAATCCAGGTTGAAACGCCAACTAGAAAAATAAGTATGGCTTGAAAATTTAACGACATCAGGCTTTTCCCTTTTTCACCGATAGGGTCCTGTCGCTAGACTAGCGACCGCCGCCGTTAAATAAACAAAGCTGAGCGCTATAGGGGGTGTACGTGTTGTCTTTCGGCGAAACTTGATTACATCGATTGCCGCGTCGCGCAGCAAATACGGATATATCTTGTGACCGGGGCTTCGTCGTGCATAGGCCATAGGACGCCTACGTCCCCCTACTTAAATCGCGTCGTAACATGCCAACGCCTGAAGTTGGGTGCCCTTTAGGCCGCCTGCAGGTCAAATAGTTGAATGCCCGCGTGAGGAACCTCTAGATGAAGCGCTTAAATCCGCCTCATGCTTGTGTCGTCATGCTTTACGTTATTGCCTGACGTTACTGTCAATAGTTGCGCATATAGCGCCGCAAGACTATCGCCATAATCGCATTGGCGGTAACGCCTGCGGATAAGGTTGGCGTTGGCCTGCGCAATAGACGCGAGTTTTTGCCGGTCCGCGCCTGCGCGGCGTATTGCCACTGCCAATGCAGAAGCGTCCCCCGGTGGCACAATAGCGCCGTTAACACCATGCTGAACGATAGAACCGCTGTTCGGTGTCGTTATGACATAACAACCGGCGGCAAGTGCTTCAGTAATGGCCCGAGCCGCATCGTCTGCCAAAGTCGGATATACAAAAATGTCGGTTTTAGTCATCTCTTGGGCGAGCTCCATCCGCGATAATGTGCCGAGGAGATGAACCCGCGGTGCATCAAAGAATTTCATGTGATCTGAGAAAATCCCTGATTCAACTGACCCGGCGATATGAAATTCCCAGTTGAAATCATTAAGCTGTGCGAGCGCAGCCATCAATACATGCGCGCCTTTTCTGCGTTCGAAGGAGCCAGCGAACATGAGCCGCAATGGATCGTTTTGGTTAACTGTACGGAATTTTCTAATAGGTAATGCGTCTAAAAATTGATTATCGATTCCAAGCTGAATTGGATGTATTCGCGACCGATCCCACCCCATAAAAATAAAGGTCTCCCGAACGAACTCCGAGTTTACTCTTACATGGTCGGCTTGTTCGATGTCTTTCAGTATTTCGCACCATAAAGGGGATTTCGGAGAAATCGGGTGTAATGGAAATTTGCCGTCGTTCTCGACTAGATACTCAAGGAGCGACGGATGAGCGATTGTATGATCGCATAACAGCACCATTCCATTAGCTCGCGCAATTTGTGCCGACCTTCCGCCAAAGCCTGCGCGGTAATGGTAGATTCTTGCCTCAGGTCCAATGCGCCGCATTATGCGGCAAGCGGCCCTCTTATAAAGACGAAAACTACTTAAATCCAACCACTCTGACAGTTTATACATTGGGCGAAAACGACGAAGCAACATCGCAATCTGAAAGATTAATTCAGCCGCGAAGAGCGAGGTGATCTTGTTTTCAGGAATCTCGTGGGCTCGTTGCAGAAGCCGCCCAAATTTTCGAGCAGTTGAAAGACCGAGAACCCCTAGTACAGCCGTTATAAAGCGGGTCGGATAAGCACCGGTAATTAAATGCACAAGCGTGCCGCGCCGATTTGCTTCTTCGGCTGCGATGGCAAGGACAAACTTATTGAACCCGTTGGAAATTACGACCATCATTCGATCTTCGACGCATTCAACAGATCTACGGACATCTGAGCGATCTAATTCCGAAGGCACCAAATTTGCAGGCCAAACGGCGCTCCACTGAGCTACCGCCGTAGAAAAAGGATATCTGATTGTGTCGGCCCAAAACGACTAGTGAAAGAGGTGTTGAAACACCCCCGCAATATAAAGCCCCGACGTTCCAAGAACGAGATGATCGCGCTAGCTGTCGGCTGGCCCATATATAGCTGCACGAAGGATACCTCGGAATAAAGCGCGTCAATTAGAGGCAAAACTTCTTCTGCCCCTTCGAGCACCTGCAATTCCGCACCTTGGACATCCATTTTTAACAATACCGGCCCGATTAATTCTTCCGAAGAGAGAGCATCTGACAGGCGCTCCACAGATACGCTCGTCTTCGTGGAAAGCAGGGTGCCATACGCCTCTGTCTGATTTCTCGCTGGCGGCAACAAGGAAGACGAATCTGCATTTACGGTTATGAAGAAATCCGCGCTACCCTTTTTGGCTCCTAACGCGACAGGATGAATTTGTGCTGGGCCAGAAACCACAGACTTATAGACAGCCCGTTCTGCTCTCAGCGGCTCAAAAGCGTGTATTTTCGCCGAGGGATACAGATAGCGCACAGCTAAAGAAAATTGCCCTTTATTAGCACCAACGTCGATTACAGTTTGTGGATTTAGAAGCTCCAAAGCTAAGAGGTGCTCGACAGCTGGCATAACACCTTTAGCGATCGCCGGCCAAAATGTTGGCCTGGAGACGGCGCTCATATATTTGAGTAAACGGTTCAGGAGGTACCTTACTCCAAGTGCCGGAAAACGCTTTTCTGTAAATCAACTATGAACATCTTGCACCGGGAGTATGGATTGCTGTCCGTCGCCTGTTTTCCGATTTCTTGGGGCGGTATCAAGTCGAGATAATATCTTCTTTACGTCAGTGGTTTCTTGGCTAAAAAGATCAAACAAATCTGACGGTAGCGCGACCGATCTTTGGACCGAACTTTTGCTTTTGTCTGCAATGGCGCGTCTAAATCCCTTGAGCATCTTAGTAAAAGCAGTCGCGACACCGTCCGAGAAATGTTCATATAACTTACAAAGCAACCCCGCAAATGTAACCCTTGAAGAAACAAGATCATTTTCCGGATCTAGTTTTCCTTCTACGTACATCGCGGCTTTCTTTGCTTCAAATTTATATTCGAAATTGCTGACAAATAGGCGCAATAATATCGCCTTAGTGTCATCTTCGATTTTCAGCTGAGAGATGATTTTAACTGAGGCCAACATAGATTTGTGAAGAGACGATACATCAACTCTTGCGTAATTCAATAATGCCGAAAACGAATCTTTATGGATCATGTAAACCGCTCCGAATCCATCAATCACCACAAACGGGCACGAGGCGGATGCCAAAGTCATGTACTGTTTATCGTCTCCGGCCGGGTCGAATGAACCTATCAATTGACGCATGTCCTTCCTCAAAACCACGCCCGTTTGCGTAAAATGTGAATAGAACATTCTTGATACTATTTCCTTGGAAGGACGATAGTATCCGTGTTGCCAATTTTCATTTTGGTACCGTACGGATTTCGAATTGAGATCAATAGTTATTGTTTTAGCGCACACAAATCCGGCGTCGGGATATTTTTCGAACGCTTGAATTACCCTTTCATAAAAGTTTGGAAGCAAGAAATCATCATCGCTCAATAATGAGTAATATTCTGTATCTACGAGCTTTACTCCCTGAACTATGTTGTTAATCGCCCCTATATTCCGAGGATTCTTTTTATAAAGCACTCTTGCATCTTTATTTAAGTACCTCTCAACAACACGCTTCGTTTCGTCATCGGGACTGTTATCGTAAATGCATATTTTTAAGTTTTGGTACGTTTGCAGAAGTACACTTTCAATTGCGCGTTCCAATAAACGCACTCTTTTAAATGTCGGAATCACGGCTGTAATGACTGGTTTATTCACAAATCGTCCCATTTTACTAGAAGCTATCCGCGGTAGCCGCGATTTGACAAACAAAACGACGAGTTGGCATCTCGCATCGAGAGCTCCGCGCTTCTTGTCGCGGTCGGCACGCTAGTCACCGCATGATGGGATCGGAAGAGCAAGGTGCCCAATCTTTATCACGCCGTTCGGGGTTCGGCTTTAGCTCCAGACTTTAAGCGAGATCCGACTACCTACGCACGATAACAGCGAGTGGAATTTCTAACGATTATCCAGGCGGATGCCACACGGGCAGCTTCCGTGAGATTATTTGTGAAATAAACTTTTGAAGGTGTCGCACGAGCTGCTTACGCAACATTGCGGCACTCACGGCGGCCGAAGCTAAAATGCAGCCTCCAACTAGCAATAATACTATAAACTCACCAAGCTCTCCCAGTCCTTGTGGGATCAGCAATCGGCAAAGCTCTGCAGTTGCTGTAGCGATGCCTAATGGTAAGATTAGGTCCTGGACGTACCAGCGCCACTTTTCCGTCGGAAGCAATCGTTGATGCATAAAAAATATTGAAACCGACAAATAGCCTGTATTCAAAGCGACCCATATCCACGCTGCACCGATCGCTCCTTGCACCGGAACGATCAATAAAATTGCTGGAACTAAGATACCAACTGCAACAATATTGGTTCTTATCGTTAGCGCAGTCCAGCCGTGTGCTAGTTGTAAATGGTAGGGAATCCACATTAGCGCATTAAGAAGCGTCCCCAAAACAAGGACCCGCATCAGCGGTGCTACTTCTTGCGTCAGTCCTACGTCTTTCGTCCAAAGCAAAAGCACCACATCGCCAAAGAAAATCAGGAAGATCGCGATGGTACCCGTTAGAGTCGTCACAAGCTGGGCAGCTAAGTGATAGTTTGCGGATAATGCACAATCATCACCTCGCGTTACCAACGCGGTGAAACGGGGATAAAAAGCCGCCGCGATCGGACCAGTGATTAAGCTTAGCCCAGACGCTACCAGCACCGCGAATGAATAGTAACCGAACGCTTTCAGCGTAAGAAGTCGCGACAATAAAATCTTATCCACTTGGGTCAGCAATAGCGCTAGAAAAGTGATTGTCATCATTCCTGCCGCAAACCGCCATACATTCTGCAGAGCAGGTAAAGAGAAGCGGGCGGGCCTAAGACTCTTCGGGAGAGCGCGGTGAATCGCACTCGCAAACACGATAACCGTGATTAGCGATACCAACCCTTGCCAGGCAAAGAAGGCCTCGATCGTAGGGGATATCAAAATTAGAATACCGACCGCGCCAAACCCCCTTAGTGCTGCCAGCATGCTACTCACAATATTTTGGAATACTTGACGCTGTAGTCCCACTATACAACTAACATAAATATCTTCGATAAATCGTAGCCCAGTGACCACACTCATAACAGCAAATGCCCTAGTCACTGTCTCCTTTGGAAGATTTTCTCCTTTGACCCAATCTGCCGCTAGCCATCCGGAAGCTGCCGCGAGGCTAATCGCTGCCAAAGCGGCAATTGCGATTGCGACAATTTCAATGCTTCGCAACAGATCCCGAATGGATTGCGTATTGTGCGCTCCCCCAGTGAAGCGAGCCATCTCCCGTGACAATGCCGGCTTCATCCCAATATCGAGAAGGCCCAGCCAAGCCTGAAGCAGGGCAAAAATTCCGATCAATCCATATGACTCGATGCCAAGATATTTGATGTAAACGGGCACAAAGGCTATCGCCATCAGAGCCCGCCAGATCTGACCGAGATAGTTGGCGACGATATTGCCCTTCAGCGATTGTCCGAGTCTAACGTCGGTGTTCATGCACTGCGTACCGGCCTTAATGGCTCCCACAGAACTTTTTTTGGAAATGCTAGCCACGATCACTCAGTGATACGAGCGGTAACGCTCTACGACCGCGGCTTCGAAGGCGCTCATTACAGTCCGCCTTATGTTGCAGCGCCGTCAATCGAAAACGCAAACAGTCGATGTTCATGGATTCTTGACACAGCGCAGATAGCCGTCGGGCGCGACAGTGATTAGGAGCTTGCTGTTGTAGTCCTCGTCGATCACGAACCGATCGTTGCGGCCGAGGAATTCGCGCACCGCTCGTTTCGGCCCATTATTAGGGCCCCAGGGCCGGTCGGTGGAAAAGGATTGCGGCATGTCGTCCACGACCGTATCCAAGACGACGAGATAAGAATCTTTCCGAATAAGCTTCGAATATAAATCTAGTTCCGCACTGACGTGAGCATAGGCGTGGTTGCTGTCGAGGATGACAAGCGGGTTGGTGCTTCCCCCGGCCTTCGCCACCACTGCGTCAAACGTCGATGTCACGGTTGAGCTGCCCACGATCAGGTCAATCCTTGAAGACAGCAGATGTTCTTCGATCGCCTCTCGATTGTGCGGACGAATTTCGATGTCTATGCCGATGACTCGCGCGTCGGAACCCATGGCCGCCAGCAACGATGCATAGAATATGAGCGAGCCGCCATGCGCCACACCGGTCTCGATGATGCAGTCAGGGCGGACCTTCCAAATAACCTCCTGCAACGCAACGAGGTCCTGAGGAAACTGAATGATCGGAACACCCAGCCAACTGAAATGATAGGAATAGCGATGCTTTGACGCTCGAGCGAACCAATCACGGGTGACCGCGCACAAATCGGAATCGCGACCGAGCGCATGCATGTTCGCTGCCTTGGCCTTGTAAAACTCATCCATGGGACTCATTCGTCAGACTTAATCCTTTGTATTTCCACACGAACCTCGTAGCGATCTCCATCTTCCACGAAGCGACAGCCGGAGTGGGGGCGAAAGGTACGGGCGCGCAACAGGTTTAGCAGATCGCGTCCGGTGTAATGTTGGTCCAGATCTATCAGCGAGGCGAGCACAAGCTCCGCTCGGCGGTGAAAACTGCCGATTGTCGTGTCTTGCTCGATCCTGGGAATGTCGAGCGCGAGGATGGCATCGAGCGAATCAGCGACCAGCGAAATGATCGCACGTTGCGCCTTCGCGTAGAGCGTCGCACCCGTGTCGGTCCAATCGATAGATACCTCGCGCTGGAAAGCGATCGCACCTCCGTCCACGCTTTCGTCGACATGATGGATCGTCACCCCGAATGGACTGCCCTCCACCAGGGCCCAGAAGTTCGGATCCTTACCGCGGCCGTGCGGTAGCAGGCTTGGATGCAGGTTCAGGGTGAATCGTTGTCCGGCCTGCAGGAACGGCAAACGCACAAGGTCAGGCCACCAAGCCAGCAGCACGACGTCGGGAACCTGCGAGCCATATCGAGGTAATTCCAAACTTGCTTGGTGCACAGGCCAAACAAGAAGCGGAGCCCTGAGGCCTAGGCGCCGCGCACTTTCGGCCAGTGCCTGCGAGCCTTCGCGGATCACGACATAAGCGAGATTGTCGTGACAGGAACCGGCGATGTGTGCGAGAACTGCTTCGCCAACGGCGCCGTCGGCAAACAAGCCTAGCTTGGTCGATCGTCGCGGGCCTTGCATTCACTCCTCGTGTTCACCCCGCGCCGGTGGAGGACGATCTCCCTTCGGCGTCGCAAGACTTATGAAGCGATGCTTTCAGCGGCCGTCAGTGCCTGAGTGACCACGGTGGCGACGGCATTCTGCTCTTCAGAGGTGATGTCATGGAAGCTCGGTAGATTGATGGCCCGACCCGGGATATCGCGCGAAATCGGATTGATACTTTCGCCGCCGAATATCGGAAGCGATGAAAGCGCATAGAAGAACACACGCGCGTCGATATTTTCGGCAGCGAATGCTGCTTGAAGCTGCTCTCGGGTCACCCCGGTTTCCGGGTCAAATACCACGGTGGGCATCCATGCGCCGATGATGGTTCCTTCCGCCTCCGGATTTAAGTTGACGCCCGGCAGCGCTCCCAGTCTATCGCGATAGTTAGCTAGGATTTTCCGTTTTCTGTTGATCAGTTCATCGATCCGCTCCATTTGCGCGCAGCCGATGGCGGCCTGAATGTTTGACATCTTGTATTTGAAGCCCACTACATCCGGCCAGAATTGCTTCTCTTGACCGCGCGCACGGCCGTGATTCGAGAGAGTCAGCACGGTTTCATATAATTTCGCGTCGTTAGTAACAAACATGCCGCCCTCGCCAGTCGTAATTGTCTTGCTTCCGTGGAACGAAAAGGCCCCGAATTCTCCCATACTACCGGCACGCTTGCCATGATACACGGAGCCGAGGGCTTCGGCGGCATCTTCAATAATCGGAATGCCACGGCGTTCGCCGATGCTGATAAGTCGATCCATCTCGCAAAGATTACCGTAAAGGTGCACGGCAATAATAGCTTTCGTTCGTGGCGTAATAGCTGCTTCGATTGCATCCGGATCGATGCACCAACTGTCCGGCAAGATGTCCACAAAGATCGGCTTTGCGCCCAGATAGGTAACTGACGCCGCTGTAGCGATCCAGTTGGTATCGGCCATGATTATTTCGTCACCGGGGCCCACGCCAAATGCAGCCAATCCCATGTGGAGGGCACCAGTGCAGCTTGATGTCGCAATCGCATATTTTACGCCCAGGTGCGCTTTGAATGCCTCTTCAAAGCGTCCGATGTATTCGTTGCGGCGCTCTCCCCAACCGTTGCGTGCAGCGTCAGTCGCGTAGGCCACCTCCCGTTCGGTGATTGAAGGTTTCGTATAGTAGATTCGAGATCTCATAAAATTTCCAAATGCGGCACTGCCACCACGAACTTTCCGCCCCAATTCATTATGTAATCAAGCTGCTGCACGATCTCTGTCTTCAAGTTCCACGGCAGAATGACGACATATTTTGGCTGGGCTTGCTTAAGTTGATCTTCAGTAACAATTGGAATCCGACTGCCTGGCATAAATCTTCCTTGTTTCGCCGGGTTGCGATCAACCACAAACGAAATCAGATCACGCCGAACTCCAGCGTAATTCATCAGCGTGTTGCCCTTGGCAGCCGCTCCATAAGCACCAATGGTTTTGCCTGCCTTCGCGGAAGCCAATAGAAAAAGAAGGAAATCGTTTTTCACCTTTTCAACTTTAGCTTGAAAATCAGAATAGTAGCCAATCGTCGTGACGCCTAACTTGACTTCGCGTTCCAGCATTTCGCCGACTATTGCGGCACGGGGCCGTTTGCCAGTCTCGCTACGTTGAGCAAACACGCGCAAACTGCCGCCATGTGTTGGATGCTCTTCAACGTCAAATACTTCAAGGCCGTTAGCAGAAAATATGCGGTTCACCGCCGTAAGAGAAAGGTATGAGAAGTGCTCGTGATAAATGGTGTCGAACTGATTTTCAGCAATTAATTTGACTAAATACGGGAATTCAAAAGTCGCCACCCCCGCAGGATTTAGCAGCACCGTAAAGCCCGCAACAAAATCGTTGATATCCGGCACATGGGCCAGCACATTGTTGGCCACTAAAACATCGGCTTTCCGACCTTGGGCGACTAACTCCTTTGCGACACGCGCACCGAAGAATTCTTCCACGATTGTAATTCCCTTTGCGCGCGCGGCGGCGGCTGTGCGCGCGGTGGGTTCGACGCCAGTACAAGGGATGCCTAGACCTTTCACGTACTGGAGCAAGTAGCCATCATTGGCGGCAATTTCCACGACATGGCTGGCCGCGCTCAATTGAAAGCGCGCTACCATATCCGCCACGTAACGCTTGCAGTGCGTCAGCCAGCTGTCAGAGAAGCCGCTGAAATAGGCATATTCGGCGTCAAACAGCTCATCCGCTTTGGCGAAGTCTTCCGTCTGCACCAGCCAGCAGTTCTCGCAAACGAGTACCCGCAACGGCAACCACTTTTCCGGGGCCCGCAGCATGTCTGCCGTAAGGTATGCGTTCGAAAGCGGCGCACTGCCCAGATCGACAAAGACCAACCGCATCTCGGCCTGACAGTGGCGGCACTTCATATCGATAGTCCGGCAAAATCAGCGGTCAGAAGCGGGTGAGACGCGTCGCGCTCGGACCACTCGGTAATTTCGCACGGCCAACGAATACCGAGTTTTGGGTCTTTCGCGCTTAGTCCGCCCTCGTGACTTGGCTGGTAAGCCGACGTATGTAAGTAGAGCATTTCACAATCGTCTTGCATCGCCTGGAAGCCGTGAGCAAAACCTTCTGGGATAACCAACGTCTTATGGTTATCGCTACTCAGAATTTCTGCGTGCCACTGCAAGAATGTGGGTGTATGTCGCCGCAAGTCCACAGCAACATCGAACACTTGTCCGCTTAAGCAACTTACAAACTTAATCTCAGCGTGCGGCGGATACTGGAAATGCAGTCCGCGCACCGTGCCGCGTTTCGCCGTTAGAGTGTGATTGATCTGCGCAATGCACTTTCCTGATGTCAGCTGCAGCATTTCTTCCGCACAGAAAAGCCGCTCTATGTACCCGCGGTTATCACCGATCAGCTTTCGTTCGATGACTTTTAGATCGCGTAGCGGTCTGTCGAAGATCTCGAAACGGCTGCTCATTCTTTGTTTATCGTGTTGTAATCATCGATCTGCGCGATGCTGACGGCGGCCATGTCGGCTCCCCTCATCCAAGCTTTATGCCAGGCAACGGTCTTTTCCAGTGCCTGTACTAACGACCAGCGCGAGCGCCAACCAAGCACTGAGCGAGCTAGAGTACTATCGAGATGCAACATCGCCGCCTCATGATGGTTCTCCGATGAAGGTGCAATCTCAAATTGTTCGCTCGTTCCCCAAAGGCGCGCCGTCAGTTTGACGACCTCATGGACAGTAGCATCAGTGCCGGCATCTGGCCCGAAGTTCCAAGCCCTGGCAAACTTTCTACCCTCATTTGAAAGAAGTTTAGTGGCTAGCTGCAAATACCCCGAGAGCGGCTCCAGGACATGCTGCCAGGGGCGCACAGCATGAGGGAAGCGCAGCCGCACGGGCTCTCCAGCTGCAAACGCGCGCATGCAATCGGGCAGCAGGCGATCATGAGCCCAATCACCACCGCCGATTACATTACCCGCGCGGGCGGTCGCCATGTGCACCGGATGACGTGAACTCTCATCAAAAAAACTTGCCCGAAAACTGGCCGCCACCATCTCTGCTGCGGCCTTGCTGGCGCTATAAGGATCAAGACCGCCGAGCGGATCAATCTCGCGATAAGCATAGGCTCTTTCGCGATTTTCATAGACTTTGTCTGTACTGATGAGAACCGCAGCCCGTACCGTGGTGGACGCACGGACGGCCTCAAGCACATGGGCCGTCCCGATGACATTGGTCTTGAGCGTCTCAAGTGGATCCCGGTAACTTTCGCGCACTAATGGCTGAGCCGCCAAATGGAACACAACCTCAGGTCTTTTTTCTTTGAACACCGCCTTGAGTGCGGCAAGATCCGCGAGATCTGCGCGCATGTCCGAAGCGAGAATGGATTTGATCCCGGCAGCTTCGAACAAACTGGGTACGGTCGGCGGATCGAGTGCATAGCCATGTATCTTGGCGCCGAGCTGATGAAGCCAGAGCGTCAGCCAGCTGCCCTTGAAGCCGGTATGACCAGTGACCAGTACAGGACGGCCCCGCCAGAAACTTGGATCGACGTTCACCAGATCTTCCAGGGCGCCTTTCCGGAGGCCCACATTTCTTCGAGCAAATTCTTATCCCGCATCGTATCCATGGGTTGCCAGAATCCCGCATGCTTAAAGGCCATGAGCTCGCCACGGCTGGCCAAAGACGAGAGAACGGTGGACTCCCAGCTAGCTGCATCCCCTTCGATAAAATCGAGGCATCGAGGTGAAAGCACAAAAAAACCGCCATTGACAAAGCCGCCATCGCCGCGCGGCTTTTCTAAAAAGCCGACGACCTCATTCTTTTTCAGATTCAGCGCTCCGTAGCGACCCGGCGGCTGAATAGCCGTGACGGTTGCCAGCTTGCCGTGCGCCCTGTGGAACGCGATCTCGGCAGAGACATCTAGGTCCGCGACACCGTCACCATAAGTGAAGCAAAAGGCCTCCTCATCACGAACGTATGGCGCAACACGTTTGAGACGACCACCGGTGAGTGTGGCATCGCCGGTGTCGACGAGTGTTACTTTCCAAGGCTCCGCTTTTTGATGGTGGACCTGCATTTTGTTGTTCGCCATGTCGAACGTCACATCGGACATGTGCAGGAAATAATTGGCAAAATATTCCTTGATAACGTAGCCCTTGTAGCCGCAACAGATCACGAACTCATTCACGTCATGCGCGGAATAGAGCTTCATGATGTGCCAAAGGATCGGCATGCCGCCGATCTCGATCATTGGCTTAGGTTTAAGATGCGTTTCTTCGGAAATTCTTGTTCCGAAGCCGCCGGCAAGGATCACTGCCTTCATAATATTCGTCGAAGCCTATTCAGGAGACTACCTGCAAGCTGCCAGAAACTAACGAGTGCAACAACCGCAATAAGCCCACGTGCGATAACGCCAGGTGCGATAACGCTCGACTTCCATCGTGACGCATAGCGCGCGGACTGCGCTCGCCGCGCGATGC
>Ga0207052_10071_pt1 | contig 33789 bp, 30 predicted proteins | sample Alteio_BWMinCont_62_FD_153294 | JGI IMG/M metagenome (GOLD analysis project Ga0207052, IMG submission 153294) | Enriched cells from forest soil in Barre Woods Harvard Forest LTER site, Petersham, Massachusetts, United States -... | ecosystem: Environmental > Terrestrial > Soil > Temperate forest >...
CGAAACTTCGCTGAACGAGGAGTTGATTCTTGTCGAAGTCGAAGTCGTCCCATTGAAGCGCCGCGATCTCGCTGACTCGAAGACCGAGGCATTGGGCAATGTAGACCATCGTGCGACAAGGATCTTTCAGCAATGTCGCGATGGTTTCGAACTGATCCACAGTCAGAATTGTCGGGCGCTGGCGGCGCTTGCTGCCGCCTTTTATGCGGACCAACGTGATCGGGTTCCTTTTCTCGGTAAAGAGCTCCCAGCGCGTGGCGCACTCGAACATCAGGTGCATCACGCCGCGGATATGGGTCTTCGATTTAGGAGCCATCGAGAGCTTCTTCAACCAGTCCTCGACCGCCATCGGACGGATGTGGTCAAGCAGATAGTTACCCCAGCGAGGCTTGAGATAGTTCTTGATATTCGACCGATATGACTTCGAGGTGGAATACCGTTCCGGTATTTCTTCCTGGAGGTAGCGGTCGCATATTGCGCCGAACGTCACAACGGCCATGCGCTGCTGTGGGGTTTCAGAATTGAGTTTGAGGAGAAGAGCTTCGACTGCTTTTTGTGCGAGAGCTTTGGTCTTGTACTTCTCAACGGTGCCAACGGTTGCTGTCCTTCGCTCCCGTCTGCCTTTATCCGTTGTTTCGTAGTACCGAAACTCCCAGGCGTCTGGTCCCTTCGCCCGCTTCTTTCGCGTGAGACTTCCAAATTGATAACATGCACGTGGCATCAAGGTTTCACTCCTCGACTTCACGGCACAAATGGCTGTCCTAAGGGTACGTCACTTGCGCCGTCGAATCACAAGAAAACCGCTGAAATTGAGGCGTTCCAGTGTGGGCTATCTCTCTATCCAGGCTTCGATTGCCGACGCTCGAAAGCGCCACAGTTTCCCCACTTGAATTGCATGAATCTTGCCGCGATGGACGAGTCGTTGTAGGGTTCGCGGATGCACCTTGAGAATGGCTGCGGCCTGATGGCTATCGAGCAGCGGTTCCTTGACCGACTGAGGAAGACGATTTCCTCCCGTCCCGTTCGCTGCTGGCTGTCTGTCTTCCGGCATCGTGACTCCTTCCCAGGCTCGTATGACGTGCGACGTGCGTACCACGAGGTTCTCCTTCCGTGGAAGAGTCGTCCAATGAAAATCGAAGAGACTGTTATGAGCGACATTCATAAGAGGAGATGAGGCTGCACCTCGTTTGGTGCAACCGGGCGCGGCACCTTCGGCATCGAACGATCATCTCCTATTGGGAAACTCTGGTCTCCAGCGTGTCCCTGAGCGAATTGTTCGCCATCCTGCATCATGTTCCCTCGCCCGGAGGCCAGTTATGGCACTTCCCGAAATGCGATTGCTTGAAACTGCTGTTGTTCTTGCTGAGGAGTTGCATTTCTCAAGAGCAGCGGAGCGGCTGCGTATCGATCAATCCACAGTGAGCACGCGATTGAACGATCTCGAAGATCAGCTTGGCTATTTGCTCCTTAAGCGCAATCACAAGACAGTCGAGTTAACGGAGGCCGGGCGGAAGTTCGTCGAGGAGGCCCGCGTTGCGCTTCTGCACGCAGAGCGGGCAGTGCAAAGTGGACGCGCGGCCAGCCGGGGCGCGGAAGTCGTTCTCAACATCGGGCGATCGCCCTACACCGATCCCTTCCTCATCACAACGCTTCTCTCCATCAAGCTGCCACTGTTTCCGCAGTTGAAGATCGAACTGTCTCAGCAGTTCTCGTGCGATCTCATTCGTGAAGTATTGGCCGGTGTGCTGGATCTGGCGATAGTGACCGAGCCTCCCGAGGCCAAACGTCTTACGACCGTTAAAATCTGCGAAGCGCCCTTCTACATTGCCATGTCGGAAGAGGACGAGCTGGCCTACGAGCACTCCGTCACTCTCGCAGCATTAGCGAATCGGCCCTGGGTGATTTTCGAGCGCCGAATGCATCCGCCGGTGTACGACTCTGTGATGCGACTGGCCGAGGAGAGGAAAATCACCCCGTCTGGCGTTCGGCATGTCGTGATTCCCGAGGATTCCTATCCCTTTGTTGTCAATCACGGTGCCGTAGCGTTCGTCGTGAAGTCAGGTGCCATTCGGATTGCTCGGGACGGAATGACGGTGCGCCCGCTTTCGGAAGAACGATTGGTACTCAAGACTTATCTGGCGTCTCGTGCTGATGACAACTCAACAGTGGTGAGCGAGTTGGTGAGAGCGTTTATGCGCAAGCTCTCCATTTTCTCACTAGTTTGTCCAGTCCGGCTTCCTGCGCAGACTTAGTTCTTGAACATGCATTCTCTCAGCCGGTTCTTCATCCGTGATCCGAATCTCGACGGGCCCGGACCAGTCACACTTGGGACAGGTCACAAGTCCGGTTGTGCTCTCTCTCAATCCGAGATTTTTCAGGTGAATTGAGAACCCACACTTTCGGCACGCATGGACGCTTACCTTCGGATTTTTTCGCACTTCTTGAAATTGTTGAGCCGCCATAATGTCGACCGAAGGACGGAAAGCCGCATTCGAACGATATTGCATGGAGGTGAAAACACGTCAGACTTCAGCCGGCTGGTCGCTGTACCGGGCGGTTCATATTGAGGTGCATTCAACACGTTAGGCTTATCCCTCTTTGTTCAGAGATTGGGGATATGTCTGCTGGTCGAATAACCGACCGCTTTTTGATCATTGAACTCAGAAGAGGAACGGCACATCACCACTCAGGCGTGCGTTAGATCGTTTCGTCCAACTCATGGAGCCGTACCGCGACCGAAGGTTGAGCCACCCACTGGTGTATGGCCGGATGATGGCGCCTGTGGCTGGGGTCACTTGGGCAACAATCGCTTCCGTCGACCCAATTTTATTGTCTCAATTACCCAATTCACGATTTGCCCAAGCCAGCTGCCACAATACTGACGTGATTTTTGGAAAGTCATGAAGATTGTCTGGTGGATACGCATCCTAAATATTGCGGGCTATCTGGTGTTGCCGAGCGCAGGCGGTGGGAGTTCCGCATTTTAACGGTCGACGTTGCCGTCAACTATTCGGACTTGATTGTGCTCGCAGACGTCAAGCAGGTTCGAGATCTCGGCTCGGCCCCGGCCGATTCAGTTTCGGAATCAACTGTTGTGGGCGGAGGCATATTCAGCGGATCTTGTCGGTTCGAAGAACTCTCAAAGGCCCATTTGCTCGACGAAATCAGAGTTACCTATTCGCTTCCTGTAATCATTGTCGAGTAGAGCGGTCTGAGCGGCGGCACTCGCATGGTATTTCTATGTCGAGACAAGGACCAATACCACCTTGCTGACCATTATGATTCGAACTTTCCAGCCATTCTGGAGCCCTCTGGCGAAAACGCCCACTCGGAAGACTCCCCAGAGTTGGTGCTGAACAACATGCTCGCTGTTCTCCCGTCTACTACGGCATCAAGCTCGGAAAAATATGAGATTCTCCTAATAGATTATGCGCTGCCCAGCAACGGGAAGACTATAGCAAGCCCTGCGAAGAGGTTTGAGTGTAGGCGCCGAATCGCGAGTTGACCTAGAAATTCAGGGTGAGCTCGTTCGTTTCGGTTATCTGAGGCGGCTGTCTGAAGCGGCGAATCTGTTATCGAACAACTGAGCCACGCAGAATGGAAGGGAGTGGTTCCTCTATGTCATCGGAAATCGCGTAAAGGACGCCCGCGCTGTTCACGCCATTGACCCACTGCTGAGTTCGCCGGACGATTCTGTTCGCGAAGCGGCTGTCGAAGCACCATGGCACATAGTGTTCCAGCTCTGGTTCAGAAGCTGCCGGACGCCCGATGAAAAGGTACGATTTTACGCCGTAAGCGGTCTCTCCGATATCGCGAACGAATATGGCTGGGGAGGACCCAGTGAGGCGGAGTTCGATGAACATGCGCAAAAGTATCTGACTCACTGGCGAGAGTGGGCCAAAAATCGAGCGCAGTAAACATGGATGGACTGTCGATTAGATGGAAGGCTCACTCCAGACCAAGAGACGTCCTCATCTGGAATGACTTTCACCGTTTTGTCTTCGAGTGTACGCTTTGGCGAAATTGCCGAGAAGGCGAGTGTGCCAATCGGGATCGATGAGATTGTTCCGAGCGTTAACAAGTTGAGTTACAGTGGTGGTTGGCACACGCTTGCTGCTGGAGGTGGCCCGCAACAGCACTTCTTCTATCTTCATCGCCCGCTCCACGGGAGTCGCCGGATAGTTCTCTACGCTCAATCGTATGGAACCATGCTCGCCGCCGGCCATGCTGGCATTTCACTTGCTACAGCCACCGGCGATATCATGTTATCTCGTCGCTTGTTCGCAGGTCCAACAAGCCTTCAAGTGCAACTTCATGAATGTGGCTATGCGGGCTGCACATAGGAAAAGCAGAGATGGGCTTCACCTCGGTTTGAATTCGCGGACCGGTTCCCTACCCCGCGATGCGCATCGAAACCGCTGTCACGCGACCGACAATCCCGGCGTCTTCAGGAAAGCGCACCTCGCGCACTTGATTACGCGACTGCGGATAAGGAATCAGCAACAGCCTGCCCTCGCGGGGTTCGCACCAGGAACAGGCGTAACTGTCACGCAATTCGACAAAGTAGATGGGGCGGTCGAACTCGTTGTGCCACCCACCTCGATCGACCTTTGTCTGATTGGCGTCGATCTGCACAAAAGAACCGGGGCGAATCAAAGGAAAGAGCGTGAAGTCCTCGGTACCGACGTAACCATAGACGGATCTGTCTTGATCCCTCGCGCCAAAGACTGACACCGGCATGCCGCCCCACTCACTGAACATTCGCGAAACCAGATTGGTCTTCGCTAAGTCGATCTTTTCCCGTATGTTCGCAGGAATCTCCATCGGCAGCGTCGGACTTCCGGGCTGGCCTCCGATCAGGTGAGTACGGGGCAGAGTCAACCACATCTGCTCCTGCCCAATGTCGCCTACCTGGATCCCGAAGTAGCCCAGGATCTCATCGTATCCTCTCTTGTAGATGACGCTGAGACTGTAGAGCTTGAAAATGCCGGGTGTAAATGTTCCGTTCTCCGCATCGGAAAGCCAGGCGTGAGAAATGTAATACTCTTGGTTCTTCTTCTCATGCGCGATTTTGCGGCTCAGACGCTCCACTTCGCGAGTCGAGAGCTGGACGCGCATGCGTTCAGCTCTCAAGAGTCTCCCGCCCTCCGGACTTGGTCTCGAAGCACCCATCAGCGCGGCCAACCTGTCATGGTCGAATTTCCTGCCTGTCTGGTCAAGTCGAGCGCGCGGCTCGTCCCTGCGTAGATAATCGACCAATCTCGCTCGCGGAACGGGGAATCGAATCACGTCGGTCGAGGCTGCGACCGGCAAAGGCATCGCTATTTCGAACTCGATGGGAGCTTTGCCTCTTTTTTTTCGTAACCGGTCGCAAGTGAGACCGGATCGTAACTTCTCGGGCTAGAACTCCAAATCTACAGTTAAATAATGCCATCGTTTGAAGAAGTCGGGAAGCCGTTGAAATCATTCCCCGGAACTTCAATGGTGATTTCGACGCCGGAGAGGAAGATGGCAATGAGTTCAGATCGTGCGACTGGCCTTGTGCCGGCTGCGCCAGGATGTCAGAAACAGAGCGTGCTTCGGGTCTCGGAGGATGTGCGCACCACCCACGGTGCCGACGGAGCAATCATCCTCGACATTCTCCACGGGAAAATGTTCCGCCTCAATTTCGTCGGATCGAGAATCCTGGAACTCTTGAAGCAACGCTCTACGGAAGCCGAAATCGCGACACAACTGGCGAGCGAGTTTGGGGTCGACGGGGCCAGGGCAAAAGCGGATGTGAGTGAATTTGTGGAGACCCTCGAGAAGCACCACCTGTTAACTCCCTCACCTGAGTCGGAGTAAATCCGTGCCGATAATCCCGTCCGAAGGACTCGAGACCCGCCGCATCATTGTGATACAGCTCCTCAAGGGAAACAATCCCGAGGTTCTTCTCGGCTTGGAGGGAACCTATCGCACTCTCCCGCAGGTCGAAATTGAGGGTTGCCAGCGAATCGCCCCACAACTCATCGCCGCACTCAAAGAGACATGCGGCATCGATGCTGTATCCGTGTCTTCAATTGCGGCTTACCCTACGGAATCTGAGCATATCGCCTATGAATTGATGGAGCCATATGGACCCCAGGAGGAAGCTCAGCGCGACAAGCGCTGGGTAGCAGTTAACTCCCTGGTTGAGAGTGGGTTCCACGATCCACGTGACTTTCAAGCGGTGCGGCAGGCGGTCGCGAAGTCCATCGCCTCGGCCGAAGACACATCCTACGGACCGTTTGCACGCTTGGGCTGGTTCCCCGATCTTCAGCGCTGGGTACAGGAAGAAATCGAAACCCAAGGGCTTCATCTTACCGGCAGATTCCGCCAGCTCAACGCCTGCCCCACGTTCAGCCTGATTCGCTTCGAGACCGACGGGCCCGCAGTCTGGTTTAAGGCCGTTAGCGCCCCGAACCAGCGGGAATATGCTCTCACGCTCGCACTGGCGCGTTCTTGTTCTCGCTTTCTGCCGCAAGTCATCGCGATGCGGCCGGACTGCAATGGCTGGCTGGTGCGGGAGGCGGAAGGACCGCTTCTCTGCGAATGCTCCGCTCTCGGGTCTTGGGAAACTGCCGCAGCGGACCTTGCAGAATTGCAGGTTTGTTCGCTCGGCAAGAGCCTGCGGCTTCTCGAGTCTGGCGCGCGCGATGTGCGCACCCGAGCGCTCGCGGATCTCGTGGAACCCTTTCTTCAAATGATGGACGAAGTGATGGAGCGCCAAACGAAAATGCCACCCCCCCGGCTCTCCCGTGTGCAGCTTCGCACTCTTTCCACCCGAGTTCAGTACGCCCTCAGTTTGCTTGAAGAGACAGGGCTTCCCAAAACACTCGGCCACATGGATATCAATCCTGGAAACATCGTCTGTTCCCCCGGCGGCACTGTGTTTCTCGATTGGGCGGAGGCATTCGTTGGACATCCCTTCCTCACTTTCGAATATTTGCGGGAACATTTCCGGCGAACCTTCGGGCAGGACCACCCGCGCCAGGCGCAGCTTCTTGCTCGCTACATCTCCCCCTGGCGCGCGTTTGTTTCGGAGGCTAACATCCGCTGCGCGCTCAACGTTACTCCTGTGGTCGCCGTGTTTGCGTGTGCGGTGGGAAACGATCTATGGAGAGACCCGCGGAGACTCCAAGAACCGCGCACGGCAGGCTATCTGCGCAGTCTCACACGGCGGATGGAGCGCGAAGCCAATTCGCTTTGGGAACGGAGTCTGCCATGCCAAAATTGACGGAGCCTCTACCCCATTCCCCGATCGAGGTGGTCACGGATATTCTGCACGGCGTTCCCGTCGAAGATCCCTACCGCTGGCTCGAAGACCAGGACTCTGCCCGCACTCGGGCTTGGATCGCGGAGCAAACCCGCTACGCGTGCTGTTACTTGGACAGGATTCCCGGCCGCGAACTGATCCGCCGACGGATCCGCGAACTCCTCGATGTTGAAACCCATGACTCTATCCAAAGGGCCGGGAACTGCTACTTCTTCCGGAAGCGCCTTCCCGGCCAGGAGCAGCCCTCCATCTACATGCGTGATGGCGCAGAAGGCTGTGATCGGCTCTTGATCGATCCCCTCGAACGAGGCACCGGCAAATATACGGCCATAAAACCCTTGAAAGTATCCCCGGATGGTCGATTGCTTCTCTATGAAGTGAAGGAAGGAGGCGAGAGAACGGGAACCTTCGAGTTGCTCGAAATTGAAACCCGGAATCGTCTTTCCGACTTTCTACCTCGCGGGTATTTGCGCGGCTTCGCCTTCGCACCCGATGGCGAGAGTTTCTGCTACGTTCATGAAGCTGTTGATGCGAAGCGACCGTTCTACCGTGCCGCCTACAGGCACGTTTTGGGAACGCCACCCAGCGAAGATCATGAGATTTTTTTTGCCGGCGAGAGCGCAAAAATGCGTTTGTCTCTTTTCTTCGAGGGCGCGTTTCTCGTTATTTTCGTGCATCACTTCCTTGAGAAGACTCTCACGGACATTTACCTCAAACCCGTGAAAGGCGAGGGCCGACCAAAACCGATCTTTCTCGGGGTCGACTACCACCTCGGCCTGCGAGTGCTCCATGAGAGAATCTTCGCCGCTACGGACCGCAATGCACCAAATCGTCGCATCGTCGAAATCCGCCTCCGAGAGAACGGACGACATGACTGGATCGATATAGTCCCGGAAATCCGCGTCCCAATTCAGAATTGGTTCATCGCAGGTAGCTGCATCTTCGTCTCCTACCGGGAGATGACAAATCGAATCCGCATCTTCGAACTCTCGGGCAAGCAGCTGGCGGAGTTGCCAATCCGAGGCGACGAAACGGTCCGCATGGTTCCCGCTTCTCCGGAAAGCGACGAGCTTCTCCTCGAAACGGAATCATTCATCGAACCGATCGGGATCGTTCGGTATTCGCCGAAGACCGGTACCAGCACGCCCTGGACGAAACGCCCCAGCCCCTTTGACCCGGCCAACTACAGCCATTCCCGAATTTGGTTTCTATCCGGAGACGGCACAAGAGTTCCCATGTACCTCGTGGGCCGCCGCGATGTACTCGAGGGAACCGGCAATCCTACAATCATGACCTCCTACGGCGGTTACGGCGTTTCCATGACACCGCAATTCAGCATCTTCACCGCTTTCCTCATGGAACGCGGCTGCCTCTTTGCCCTGCCAAACATTCGGGGCGGGTCGGAATTCGGAGTTGAGTGGCACGAAGCCGCGAAGCGGCGCAACCGTCAGACCGCTTACGACGACTTCCTTTCCGCCGCCGAATGGCTCATCAAGACAGAGCGAACCACTGCTGGAAGGCTCGCCATATTTGGCGGCTCGAATTCCGGTCTGCTCGTAGGAGCAGCTCTGACGCAACGGCCCGATTTGTTCCGTGCCGTTGTCTGCATGGTTCCGATGCTGGACATGCTTCGCTATCACCTTTTCGACCACGCACACGTCTGGAAAGATGAATTCGGTACTGTGGACGATCCGGACGACTTCGCCGCCCTCTTGAAGTATTCCCCCTATCATCAAGTTCTCCAGGGCACGGCTTATCCCGCGACGATGATCGTCTCCGGTGATGCCGACCGGAATTGCAATCCGCTGCATGCTCGCAAAATGACCGCGCGACTGCAAGCCGCAAATGCGTCGGACCATCCTATCTTTCTCGACTACAACAAGTTTCGCGGGCATTCACCGGTGATGCCTTTGAGCGAGCGCATTGAAGCATTGACCGATCGGATGGCTTTTCTTTGCGATCAATTGCAGCTCTCGATCTGAATGAAGGAGCCCCCTCATGTCACGTCTGGTCCTTAAGGCCTACTTGAAATTAATTCATTTTGACCTCTATCTGGCACGCGCCAATTTCGCCGAACTCTACAACGAGGTTCGCAACTGCCCCGTGGCCCCACACGCGCCAGCACAGAATGCAATCGAGAACATCTGCTCGGCAGTTGACATTGCCTGCATCTGGTACTGGAAGGAAGCGCTTTGTCTCCAGCGATCCGCGGCCACGACCTGCCTCCTGAAAACGAACGGCGTGCCGGCACACATGGTGATCGGCGCGCAACAGATACCCTTCAAGGCTCACGCCTGGGTAGAAGTGGACGGTCGCGTGATAAACGACAAATCCTACACTCCGGAAATATATCAAGTACTCGACCGGTGCTAAAGCCCGACGCGCGGGAAGGAGCAATTCATGAGTGTTCAGTTTGGAAGATGGAATACCGACGGCAAACCGGTGGACCGGAGCTATCTCGAGAAAGTGAAATGTGCCATCGATCCGTATGGTCCGGACGCCGGCGGTTCTTACTCTAAAACCGGCATAAGCATTCTCTACCGCGCCTTCCATACGACGAAAGAATCCCGCCGCGAATCGCAGCCGCATATCACGGAGTCCGATGCTGTCATCACCTGGGATGGCCGCCTCGACAATCGCGCCGAACTCCTCCGCCGCCTCGGAGACACTCCAACGATTGGGGCGACCGACATCTCCATCGTCGCCGCCGCCTACGAAAAGTGGGGTTCCAAGTGTTTTGCCAAGCTCGCCGGCGACTGGGCGCTCTCCATCTGGGACGCCAAATCACGCTCCCTGCTCCTCGCAAAAGATCCCATCGGCACACGCCATCTCTACTATTCCATCGACGGAGACCAAGTCGCCTGGAGCACTATCCTCGACCCACTCGTTCTTTTCGCCGACAAGTCTTTCGCTCTTTGCGAAGAATACCTCGCCGGGTGGCTCTCGCTCTTCCCCGCCACTCATCTGACGCCCTACATCGGAATCCATTCCGTCCCATCGTCATCTTCGGTAGTCATCCAAAGTGGAAAGCCAACCGTCGCCAAGTATTGGGATTTCGATCCAGCAAAAAGAATCCGTTACCGCACCGACCCCGAATACGAAGAGCACTTCCGAGCCGTCTTCGGCGAAGCCGTCCGCCGCACGCTCCGCTCCGACCGTCCCATCCTGGCTGAGCTCAGCGGCGGCATGGACTCTTCCTCCATCGTCTGCATGGCCGACACTATCATTGCAGGCGGAGCCGACGAAATACCGCGCCTCGACACCATCTCTTACTACGACGACTCCGAACCCAACTGGAACGAGCGCCCCTACTTCACCAAAGTAGAAGAAAGACGTGGTCGTGTCGGCACCCGCATCGATGTTGGCTCACGGCAGTCGTTCAAGTTTGAAGTCGATGGCGACCATTTCGCCGCGGCTCCGGGCTCTAGATGCGGGGGTCCCTCTGAATTCGGCCGTCAATTCGCGGCCTGTATGGCCTCGCAAGAGAACCGCGTGGTGCTCTCCGGCATCGGCGGCGACGAACTCACCGGCGGTGTCCCAACCCCCATCCCGGAACTCGCGGATCACTTGGCAAGAGGCCGTCTCATAACACTCGCCCACCAACTAAGGGTCTGGGCCCTCGTCAAGCGCAAGCCGTGGTTCTATCTGCTGTCTGATGCCGCCCGGGAGTTCTTTCCTTCCACCCTCGTCGGTGTTCCGAAACACAACCGCCCCGCACCTTGGGTTAATCCGGCGTTCGTCAAACAGAATCGCGGGGCACTGGGCGGCTACGAAGACCGGACAGAGATATTCGGGTCGCTGCCGAGCTTTCAAACAGGTATGCGTACTTTGGACGGGCTGCGAAGACAGCTTGCATGCTCTGACCTGTCATCAGACCTGCCGCAAGAGAAGCGGTATCCCTACCTGGACCGCGATCTACTCGAATTTGTATTCGCAGTCCCACGCGAACAACTCGTCCGTCCGGGTCAACGTCGCTCGCTGATGCGTCGTGCACTCATCGGTGTCGTCCCCGACGAAATCCTGCACCGCAAGCGTAAGGCATTCGTCACGCGTGGTCCCCGGGTGAGCATCGCAGCGGAATGGCCACGTCTGCTGGAACTTTGCCAGGACATGCTCATGAGTTCTCTCGGCATTGTCGACTCGACTCGCTTCGTAGAGGCGCTGACAAAGATTCGACAAGGGGCGGATGTTCCGATTGTTCCGCTCATGCGCACCCTTGGTATTGAGCTTTGGCTCCGAAACCTGAGTGCCACGCCTGTCTTGCGTGCCGCCGCATGGCGGACGCGGGCGGCCACCAGGCAGGCTCTTTCCCAAACCGATAATGTCAGCCCGATTGCATCGAACGTCAACTGACTGCAGCTAGGCAACCAACTGCGTGACACGAACCGAGATCTCAGCTGAGAAATTCAAAAGGGAAAGGAGGTGAAATTCAATGAACTATGTCAAACCAGAAATCACTTCGCTTGCATCCGCAAGCTTCGTGATCCAGACAGGAGCGGGAAAGAATCACACCGGCACAGACGGCAGCAACGACGGACTGGTATCGATTCCTGCATACGAGGGCGACGAGTAGCAAATAACCCGGGAGGCTCAAGGCGCCGAGCCTCCTGTCCTTTACCCACTGGGCCGAATCTACCTGCCTTGTTAACCGGACGTTTTCCCCGCGCAAAGGGCTACGAGCACTCGATATGCCCTCCGCGTTTTCTCACCCGTGGCACTCTGCCTTGGATTCTTGATTGCCTGGCGATGGGTAATCAGACGCGTGTCCGTCTTCGCGACCTTAAACTGTGTGCTAATTCTGTTGTTTTGAAGCAGCATTTTCGTTCGATTGGGCTTTCTGTTGCAGCTGGCGTAGTCCCCGCCAACGACGGTACTGTTCGCTCTTGGCCGGATCAGAACTCTCTTCGGACTTGAGCCAAAATCTGAACCAGTCCAGGTTTCTTTCGTAAATTTGGTAGCGATGTCTTGGCTGGCTTATATGGTGAAGTTCGTTCGGGTAAACGAACAATTCCACCGGCTTTCCAAGCTCCCTCAGTGACGTATAGAGAGCAAGAATTCCAAGCAACTCGGAGTCGGGAACATTGTTCAACACCGGGACATCGATGTGCTCTGCGTTCAACTCGGAAGCCACCCGCTTCCAATTCGCCTTGGATCTTCCTTCAGGCCACCCTCCTATGCCTTCCCTGGAAAAGTTGTCCTGAACGCGTCTCGATGCCATGTAATAAAAGTACGGACCGTTATCCCCGGCGGCGCCGCTTATCGCTCGGAACAACGTGCTGTGTGTGATTTCGTACGCTACGATCTCCGTTCCCCGGCTGTATCCCGCAAGACCAATCCTCGCGGCATCGACGACTCCCGTCTCCGAGGCTTTTTGGATAGCCATCTCGATGCTTGCCTTCACAGATTCATACCAGGATAAATAGCGCTCGAAGTCGCCAGGCTCGTTGTCATAGTCCCTGCGACCATAATCGAAGCTCAAGACCGCAAATCCGTTCGCAGCATAGACGTGAATTGGATTCTCATCTCCCGAGGCGCCGCGCAGGAATTCATGGTCCCGATACGTCGTGACAATCAACGGATACTTCTTGCCGGGCTCATAGTTCAGCGGTTTCACGAAGTGTGCCCACCAGCGGTCTCCGTACCTGTTAACGCCATCCAGGCGGCTGATCGAGCCGAGCTCCAGATCCGCAAACTCGGGATTTAGATCGACAAGCGTTCGAATCGTTCCGGCGGCGATATCCGCAAGAGCGACTTGTGATGGTGTAGTTCTGTTTTCGCCTCCGCACGCCATATACCGAAAGCTCTTGTCGGGAGCGCAAGAGTAAAGAGAGTCCGAACCACTGAACACTTGCTTCGGCGTTCCGCCTTCGGCAGGTACGACCATAAGCTGGTCGGGGCGGCCGTCTCCTGCGTTCTGGATATAATAAATCTCGCTGCTGTCAGCAGCCCACCAATAGTCGACGATGACGTAGATCCCGGGTGCAACGTCGACAGGTACCCCTCCGCGAACGGGCTTGGAAAAGAATTTATAGAAGACCTTGATCCCCGGGGAATTGTCGATCAGCCGATACGCGACTTTATGCCCGTCGGGTGACACCTTGGCATCGAGCAAATGATGACCCGCAAAACTTGTGGTTCCGTGATAGTAGTCTTCCCCGATGTCGCCGACCCATGGACCGCCGGAACCCGCCTCCGCCTTCGTCTGTTTCCTTTCCCCGCCCGTACTGATGTCGTGGATCCAGGTTTCCAGTTCTTTCGGTATTGAAGCGACTGCCTCGCTGACCACTGGCCGACCATGCGTCGCATCAAATCCACCGTCGTACAGAATTCCATCTTCAGATAACCTCCGAATCCTGGCGGGATCGCTCGGTTTCTCAAACGTCACCACGATTTTGTCACCTTGCGGAGTCCAGTGATAATTCCGGACCTCACCGGGCACATCCGTCAGCTGTAGCGGAGGGCCACCCCCCACGCTCCATCTCCACACTTGCCGATTTGCCTCTTCGTTCATCTTCGTCGCATAGGTTATGTATTTGCTGTCAGATGACCACTGCGGCGACTCGGCCACCCATTGGTTGATGGAATCCAATTGGGGTGCACCCGCGGTCCCGAGACAGACTGGAGCGCTGCCTGGCGTGGTCGCGACGACGTACAGCCCGCTCCGATAGGTATTCGTTTCATACACGGCTTGTCCAACTACAAAGGCGACGTATTTGCCGTCGGGCGAGATGCTCACCCCTTTTTCATCTCTGATCATCAGCAGATCCATACTTGTCACGGGGCGTCGCTCACCCTTCTCGAGAAAAGGGATTCGCACGGGCGACGGGTCAAATGCAACGTCATGGAAGTCTTGCCCACGAGCCGATGAAAATCCACTCGACAGCAGGAAACACAGAGCGCTCACACAGGTGGCGTAGTTCATCCAAATTTCCTCACAAGGATTCAGTTGCTCAAGAATCGTAGCCGCCGGGCAGCAGGCTGGACACTCAAAATGTCAGTCTCAACGAGAGTTGCAACGAACGAGGGCCGCCCTGCTGAAAGATCGGATTCAGTCCTCCAAGCCCGGTGTTGAGTGTTTCCTGAGACAGCAGAAAGGAGGGCCCCGCCGACAGGTCGCCGGAAGGGTTCGTAAAATTGGGATGATTGAAAAGGTTGAACGCGTCGGCACGAAACTGCAAATTCAGACGTTCCGTGATTGCAAACTTCCGGGCGAACGAAAGGTCGACTTGTGTCAGGCCGAAACCGGGGATGGCATTTCGACCGAGCGTCCCCTGGCGATTGTCGGCCACCGGGGTGGCTGCGTCGAATGCGGATGGGTTCAATCCCATTCTACCTGGGCATAGTTGCCCCGCCACAAGCGCTCCATTTCCACCGCGGGAAACGGGGCCAAAGACTTGTGCGCACACGGTACCGTAAAGATAGAAAGGCTGCCCAGGCACGCGATCGGGACGAATGGAATTGGGGCCAAGCGAAGACGGCGCCGAGACCAGCGGGTTGAAGGGGAATCCAGTTCTCGCCACGACCACGGCGTCGAGCGACCAGTCTCTCGTCAATACGGCTAGCACCCCGGACCTTCCAAGCGACGGTACAGCAAACGTCAGGGCGCCGGAAAAGCTTTGTCGCACATCGAAATCCGAGGAAGCATAGTCGTTTGCGGCCGAGATTACCGTGTTCGAAAGGCCGGCGATAACGTCATTTGAAGCGTTGTCGAGCGAATGCGAATATGTATAGTTCAGGAGTGCTTGAACCCGAGCGGCCAGTGGCCGGCGATACTGTAGTTGAAACGCATTATAGTTCGACCGGGCGTCGTTTCTCGTGAGTCCAAAACCTCCTGTGAAACTTGCATTTGGTTGATACAGGGCTTCTTGCCGTAGCAACTCTCGCCCCGCCTGTCCTACATAGGTCGCAGATAGGACTTGCCGGCCCCCGAATGACCTTTCCAAGGCGACGTTCCATTGGTAGGAATGCGGCAATTTCAGATTCGGATCAAACCCTTCGACACCGATGGCAGGATATGGAGGCATCAGAGAAACGGTCGGCAAGAATGAACCGATATTCGCCACCGGAACTGGTTGAAAAAAGTATTCTCCGATTGCATGATTTGGGAAATCACCCGCAAGATTCGCAGACGCACCGACACCCAGATCATAGAACACTCCTGCTCCGGCCCTCAGAACCATTCTCCCCGCTCCATCGAAGTCGTAGGCGATTCCAAAGCGCGGAGCGAAATTTCCGTACCTCGTGTGCCAAAGCGAAGTGCCGGCAGGCGCGAGCGTGACGGCCGAAAGATTGTCGACATTCAACCAGGATGCCAAATTTGTCGATCCCAGACCCTTGGGCGCGGGGTTGAGTTCCCACCGCACCCCATAAGTCAGAACAAGTCTTCGCGTCGCTTTCCAACTGTCCTGGGCATAAAGCGATGTCGACTGTGCAAGTGTCTGCGCAGGAAACAGCGTTTGGGGAAGAAACAATAGCACCTGATCGGTCGAGATGAGATTCCGCACACTGAGGAATCCGTACGTGAAATCGTTTTTGAACGGAACGTTGTCGAGAAAGATGGCCCGATAGTCTCCCCCGAATCGCAATTGATGCGCACCCACCGTGAAACTGAGGTCGTCCACAAAATTCAGCTGCCGGGTTCGATTGTTCGAACTCGGCCCCACGGTATATTGTGCGGTGCCGTCGAACGGAGCAAAGAACGTCGCCGTTTGCTGGGGTGGAAGTGAACCGAAGAGTACGCTCGGATCCGGTGGAGTGGCTCCTCCAAATGAATCAAGAGTTTGAGATAAGCCTGCCCGTTGTGTAGAATAATTTCCTCGCAATGCATTGAATATTTGACTGCTAAGGGTCATATTGACGCCGACGGTTAAAGTCTGCGTGTTGGTGATCGTCGTATCTATTTCAGAAAGAGATCCGACACGGTTTGCGATTTGGGATGGAGCATCGTCGTAGCGACCGAAGATCGAAAACTGCCCGTTGAAGGTGTGGTCGATGCGCAGACTTCCGGCATCAAGCGTTGCCTTGTTAGCAAATGATCCTACGAACTCACCGGTACAGGTTACCGACGAAACAGGGCCGTTCGGTTTCGGGTAAGCTTCGAGAAACGGCGCGATCGCCGGGGATGGCGAACAAGACGGCACGGCGGAACCAAAGTACGGTACTTGAATCTGCATCGTCGACGGCAGGTCCAATCGTGCGCCCTCGTAAGAGGCGAAGAAGAAGGTCTTATCTCTCCAGATCGGACCACCGAGAACCCCGCCGAAATCGTTGTGATGCTCAGATGCTTTCGGAATGCGGGGACTGGCATCATCATTGAACCAGTTGTTGGCATCCATGGCCGTGTTGCGAAAATATTCGAATGCTGCACCGTGAAACTCGTTCGTTCCCGAACGCGTCGTAAGAATCACCTGTCCACCCGGAGATCTCCCAAACTCAGGGGCAAACGAAGAGGTCTCGATTCTGAACTCTTGCAGGGCATCCACGGAGACGAGGCTGCTCGTACCTCCGAGTGCGCTGAACGCTTGGGCTGTTCCGGTTCCCGACTGTCCCATCGCCGCCTTCGGCCCGGCACCGAAATTGGCCGACACGCCATCGACCGAAAAACCATTTGCATCCGTTCTCTGCCCCGCGATGCTGAATTGTCCGTACTGAAAGCCGTTGGAATTGGAGGTTGAGGCGATGACGACACCCGGCGTAAGTTGCAGCAACGTATTGAAACTGCGCCCGTTGAGCGGCAGGCTCTCGACAAAGTTGCGGTCGATCACCGTGCCTACTGAGCCGTTCTCAGTGTTGATCAGTGGCGCACCGCCTTCCACCGTCACAATCTCGGAAGCCGCACCAATCGGTAACGTAACGTTGATGGCGAGCGCATCCGTCAAGTGCAAGATGATGTCCGGCTTGATCAGCGTCTTGAAACCGTACTTCGATACCTGAATGCGATAGGAACCAGGAGGGAGGTTGGGAATCGCGTAAATGCCCTCGCTGTTCGTGACGCCGGGATAGGAGATCCGGGTGGCATCGTTGACGATCGATATCTCGGCGCCGGGGATTGACTTACCAGTTGAGTCGAACACCATGCCGCTGATGGTCCCGTTAATGGATTGCGCGGCGGCAATCCTCAGCGCGAAAAGCACGATCAGCAGCAGGCGGATGGCGACTGTCCGTCTCACGAGGAGGCTCCTTCAACAAAAGGCCAGGATGAGGTCCTGTCATCCGGTTTACGGAAGACCCTTCGCGTTCTATATCAAGATTGTCTCAGAGATTTCGCCCACGGCTCTGAACCACAAGGCTTGGGTCACTTGTCACGAGCCACTGTGCTAAGGGTGGTTGGGTTGAATGCGCAGGTAGGCGAAGAGCAGCGGCTTGCCGCTGGGATGCGGACTGCCGCCGTTCGGCTCGATGGTAACAAACACTGCATCAATCTGCGCCAGGGTCTTGGGATTATCGGACTTCAGGACCCAGCGCTTCTTGTTGGCGTTGTCCTGATAGAGGATGCCGAGATTCACAGCATGATCGCGATCTGGCCCCCTGCGCCCCCAAGCCTGAAAGGTGCTTGCGCGCTCGATGCCCGGCTGCTGATCGAGATCGTAAGCATAGAAGATGAGTGATTTGCCGCTGGTATAGAATACCCGCCCGAACGGTTTCTGCGTGTCCCCGGTCTTTGCCACGTCGTAAACTTCAGCAATATATAGATCCCGTGAGCCCATCAATTCCCGGATGTCCCGGTCGTGATCCAAGAACGCCCGCTCGCGGGCGATCTCCTGGTCGCTCTCGCGCATCGATGCGCTTAGCTGGTCAACCTTCTCTTGGAGCGCTTCCGCGCGCGCGCTGTCTTGAGAACTCTGGTTGGTAACAGAGTCTAATTTCTGCTGAACGTTTCGCAGGTTTGCGCTGGCAAGCTCGAGCTGTCCGGAAAGATCTGTCCGCTCCTGTGCCAGGCGGATTCGGTCTGCTTCCTTACTGTCGCGATCCGTCAGGGCCCGAGCGAGCTGTGCCTTGAGATGAGCGATCTCCGCCAGACTCTCCACAAGTTGGGAACGGAGTGCAGCGACTTGAGGCTCCGATAGACCTGTTTTTGACGCAGATGCCGGTGGCGAATTGCCGGCCTCCGGAACGGCCGGAGCAGCCGAAGCAGGCTTCGTAGGTCTGGACACCGAAGCATGGGGCGCGAGATCGAGTCCCCCGCGAATGCCGATTCGATAGGCGATCAGCCCCAAGGCAGCGACGAGCAACAAGGCCGCTGCCAATTGACCCCATAAATGGCGCCACACTGTTTCATTGGAGGACGCACGCATTTTCGGAGATCCGACAGACTCGGCCCGCTGGGGCATCTCCTCGAAAGCTTGCGGATTCGAGGGACGGTCGCTTTCACTGACGCGAGCAAAGAGTGCGGCCTCGGCCTGTTCGAGCGACCAGTGGGATGGTGTGCGTTGCTCTTCCATCGGATCGGGAGCTAAAGCCGGAATCACCGTGCCTATTACGGCCTCGTACTGCGCCATGATCTCCCGGCAGGACTCGCACTGGGACAAGTGCTCCTTGAGTCTTCTGCGCTCGCCAGCGTTTAACGACCCTGTCGTTGCGGTTGCGCAAAGCTCCAGAAACTCGTCATGAGATTCGCTAGGCGGCAAAGGTGCGGCTCCCCCGCTGGCGCTATGTTCTAGCATATCGCTCATCTGTCACACAATTCTGATGTAAAAACGAGCTTACGAATCCTCTCCAAGCCTCTATAGTAGTGATTCCTGACGTTTCCAACCGTCTGCCCGGTCACCTCGGCAATCTCCTCGAAGGTATGACCGTCAAAGAAATAGAGCTGGATCGTTCTCCGCTGATCGCTGGAGAGGGCCTTTTCGATCCGACAAAGCATCTCGATTCCTAGGGTTCCTTCAATGGACAGTTCGTAAAATGCGGTCTTGGTCATGGGTTCATCGATCGTGAGAAGGGTCTCGTCGAGTTCCGCGTTCAGGTAGAAGTGACGTGATGCAAGATGCCGGCGTCGGTCGATCGCACGATGATAGGTCACCTGCACGATCCACGAGCGCGCGGACCCTCGCGCCGCATCAAAAAGCGCGCATTTGCGAAAAACAAACAGAAAGACCTCCTGGACGACATCATCCGCCTCCGATGCGTCATGAACGATACGGAGAGCCACCGCCCGCACCATGCGCGCGTAACGCCGGAACAGGAGCGCCAAGGCGCCGTGATCGCCTTCCCGGAGTTGTTCGAGAAGCGATTCATCAGAGAATTCCGGCTCCGAGCATATCGTTTCCTCCGGCAAACTCGATTCTTTTGTAAGGTTCGGATTGTAGACCGAAGCCACAGCGCTCCGTTCAATCCGGCCTTTCGGCAAAGAGTCTCCCTCGGAGCAACCAGTTGCAGGGAGCGAAATGGCGTCTGAATCCATTGCTATCTCATTGGATGGAAGGTCAAGAACGGTTAACGATAGGGCTGCGCATCGGTTAAGTTCTACAAATCCGTAGTAATACTCGGTGTTCGTTCTTAGCTCGAATCGCCACACTTCAGTTGTGTCAACTCTGCGGAAGCAATTTGGAAAGAAGTTGCGATCGATCCGCAACCGGCTGGGCAAAACCCAAGAAGAGTTCGCCGAGATTTTGGATATATCTGTTGATTTTCTTAGCCTTGTCGAACGTGGCCTGAATGCTCCCTCCTTCGAATCGATTGAGGCCTTTTCGATAACCCTCGGCATTCCCGTGCGCGATTTCTTTGATTTTTCCCCGGAAACGACATCCCAGGCACACAAAACCCCCAATGTATATAAATCATAACCCGTAATATCGCTCGGTTCTAGAAAATCACGCATTTGGCCAGACTTTCTCTACGTGGAGAGCGTTCAGCCTAACTTCGGGATTCGTATCAAAATGCTCCGTCTAGAACGAGGTTTGAGTCAATTTGAGCTTGCGGAACTCGTCGGGCTCTCTGAAGGACAGATCAGCAATATCGAGCGCGGTAAGAGCTGGACCGGGGAACTCAGCTTCGCCCTTCTGGCTAAAGCGTTGAGAGTTGCGCAGCAATCGCTATTCGACTACAGCCAGAACGATGCATTCATTAAGAGCGGCGGGCTCAATCGGCGCGCTGCGCGCAAACCCGCGAAACTGATCGTTATCCGAAAAAGAAAAGTCGTTGTCCGAATACCCAAGGGAAAGCGGTAGGGCCTAATACGTTGAAACACCGTCCAGGGCAGTGGGAGTTTTAGAGAGTTGGTGGCGCCCCGGGACGTGCAAGTTGAATAGTAGTAGCATGTTGTCGAAAGCCGAAACTCAGGCGCTTGGAACTGAGGTAGCCGTCGTCACCGAAGGGTGATGGATTTGCAGCCGTTTCGAAGGGATAGCTCGTCGTCTTCACGAGTGACACAATCGGTCGAATTTCTCATCATAGGAGACGCGCTACTCGGCTCACCCGAGGGGATCTTATGCTGACATCGAGCCTTCATGACTACTCGCATCCCGTCTTCCCAACCGCACCAAGCTGGAGGGTTTTCTCGGTCTTAGTAAGCCTCGCGGCGGTCACCCTGTCAGCGGTCACATTCGCGGCGTACCGTGCAAATATTGGCCTCGGGGCGTTGATTCTTGCCATTGCAATCTTATGTATCGTAGCCGTTGTTCACGCCCGTTTCCTTTCTTTCGCGCGAGAGCAAAACCGCCAATCGAATCAGCTCCTTTTAAGCAAGGAGCACGAATTTCAGTCCCTCTTTGAAAACGCTTTGGACGCGATTCTCGTCTTCGACGACAAAGGCGTTTGCCAAGACGCCAATCCGTCTTCTTGGGAGTTACTTTCCTCACGCCCCGACAAAATAGTCGGTCAACCGGTCCGGCGGTTCTACTCGGACGCACACGATTTCGACTTGATGTGGAATCGGCTGCACGCGAGCCGCCGGCATCAAGGGGAAGCGGAACTCGTGCGTGCAGATGGTGCGACCGTCTTCGCTGAATTCACTGCGGCAGCCCACTTTCTGCCCCACAGGCATCTCGTGATTCTTCGTGACATCACCCAGCGCCGCAGGGCGCAACAGGCAGTGAATCACAGCCTTGTCCTCACGAGATCTTCGTGGCAGGAGGCGGATGCCCTCCGTAGGGCCACTCTTGCGCTGACCGAAGACCTCCGCATGGACCGTGTGCTTGCTACTCTGCTCGAAACACTCGCCCGATTTGTGCCCTATCAACAGGCACAGCTGCATTTGTTTGAAACATGTTCGAGGCTCTTCCTGGCGCGAGAGGCCAGGCGAGACACCAAGTCCATGCAGGGTCTTGGTTTTCCAGAGACGCTGGAATTGTCCGAATTCCCCATCCTCGAAAGGGTGCTCTCCCTTCAAGATGGGCTCCTCGTTAAAGACACCTTTCAAGAAGAGGATTGGAGACCCTTCGGCAAGCAATCACCGGCGCGGTCCTGGATGGGCGTCCCGATCATCTCCTCCAATCAGGTCCTTGGAGTACTCTCGCTCGCACACTCCAGTCCAGCCTGGTTCTCTCCCGAGCACTTGCGACTCATCCGTTCCCTGGCAACACCGGCGGCTGTCGCCATCCAAAATGCCCGGCTCTACGAGCGCGCCGAGATCTATGGAGCGGAACTGGAACGACGGATCGTCGAGTTGCACCGAGTCGAAGAAACTTTGAGGGAATCGGAGCAAGCTCGCCGGGCGTCCGAGGAATGCTTCCAAAAGGTGTTCCGGTCAGCACCAGTGGCCATGTCAGTCACTTCGCTGGCTGACGATAGATTTATTGAGGTGAACGAAACATTCGAACAGCGTTTCGGCTTTACACGGAAAGAGCTCATAGGCCATACCTCCACCGAACTCTGCTTCTGGGAAGACCCGCGCGAGCGGATAAGATTAGTCGAGCGGCTTGGTCTCGGCGAAAGCATACGCGGCGCCGTCGCGCGGCTCAGACTGAAGTCCGGAACGTACTGGCCCATAGGCTATTCCGCGGAATTGATCGACCTGGATGGTAAGCCCTGTCTCTTGGTCGCCACAGAAGATCTACCCAAAACAACCGATCAGCGCGAGCCAATCTTCGACTGAGGTCTCAGTGCGCCCATGGTCTCATCTACGACCGTGACAACCTGCCGCTGAAATCCTCGATGAGTGCAGATTCTTTAACCTTTGAAGACTTGAAGATAGAGTGGTCGGAATCACTTCCAATTGGCTTGCCCTTAGCCGCAAGCTTGTTGAATTCGGAATTCGGCCTGACGGTCATCCACCGAGCCGGCTGGAAGAGTTTCCTGCATCACAAGGCTGCGGACCACGGCATCGCGGGTCGTGGTAGGGATAGCTCTTCGAGCTGCCCACCGGGTGGCCGGAGGCAGTCGCCCACCTCCCGCAGTGGCCAAAGGATTGACGAGTTGCAACAGCTGGTTGGTGAAGCGAAGCATATTCGCGAAAATCCAGTTTAGCCCCAGACGCACCCACGATTCTGGCAAACGGTTGTGCCGCCGAGTCGTGGCGAATGAGTCCGGCGATGGCCATTCGGGGCGACGCAGTGACAACGCGCAGTGCAGGCGGTTGGCACGACGAGTTTCGTCATCAGACCACGCGTTCCCGAGTGCTCAGGAATCAGCTGATATGCCACGCATAGAGTCAAGAGCCGCCAAAGTGCGCCGGCGGTGTTCCGTGTGCACGATCGACTGGGTTGAGCGTGGGCCTCGGAACCATTGACGTGCGCTTTCCACGAATACAAGAGGAGGTTGCACTGCCGTGGTGAGTCAATAGGGTCCACTACTTCTGGACGAGTCCGCTACAATCGACGGCGGGAGGAAAGTACCCAATGGAAAGTGACTCCATCATTTCCGCAATCGACGCGGAAATTGCAACGCTACAACAAGTGCGGTCGCTGCTTGTAGGCAGCGGCAAGCCCGAGCGCGCAATAACTCGAAAGACGTCGAAGAAGCTAAGCGCCAAACAACCGAAGAAACGCACATTGAGCGCGGAAGCCCGTAAGCGGATTGGCGATGCTCAGCGCAAACGTTGGGCGGCAAAAAAAAAGTCGAATGCGGTGACTCCGCCGAAGGCAACGAAGAAAGCCGCTAGGAAACCCTTTCCGGAACGGGCGAAGAAGGCCATGCCGAAGAAGGCAGTAAAGCGCATACTTACCCCAGAGGCTCGCAAACGAGTGGCGGACGCACAGCGCAAACGTTGGGCACCGGCTAAGAAGCTAAAGGCAGTGGCTCCCACAAGGGCGACGAAGAAAGCCGCGCCAAAGGGGGCAGCGAAACCGGTTCCAGCAGTGACGATGCCGGAAGCTCCGAAGGCAGAATCCGTATCGTAGCGCCTGAGTCCGGACACTCCCGCGGCAATCGGCGTGGGGGGATCATGGTTAGCCACGCGGCGGCTTGAATTACTCACGAATGTCCAATATCACTGGACTCGACTTGTATCCAAACACTCTTGTCTTCTACTTCTCTCCAGATGGCCGCTTCCAGCACTCAGCCATTTCTGTGGGCGGCGATCGATTCCAGTCAAAATGGGGACTCGAAGGGTGTGCAGATGTTCATTTCCGACAAGTGCGTTGGGCCGGTAGAGAACTTCGCGGAGTTCTATCCGGACACCAATGGCAGCGCTGCGTGGTTCATGTTTATCGCAACGTGTGAACTGCGGTGCCAACCGGCAAGATGAAAGAGGTGGCGGGCATGCCGGTACCGAACGATATTCGGCATACAAATCCCGTCCATTCATTATGGAGCCACGCAGGGCGATTGTCGCCCTTCCCGATACCAGAAACTTACTTCTGGGACCTCAGGCCGTCGAATCAAATTGACGGCTCGGCAAGCTATGACCGTGGTCTCTCTGGAGCTTCGTGCCCGTTATGGAGCGTGGTTCCGGTGTGCTGGCGATTCATGATTTGGTGGCAGCTGGTAACAGCTTGATCCCGTTGGAGAGTTTACTAAACCGATGGCACCCGGGCCGAGTCCGTCGATTCCTGAGATGGAGGCAGTTCGATGGCAAAAGCAAGGGGCGGGCGCAGGACGTTGGATGGATTTGCGGAGATCAATCACGATGCTGCCGGCATAGATGTTGGCAACGCACAGCACTGGGTAGCCGTGCCGAGTGAACGGGATGTAGAGTCCATAAAGATGTTCGGCTGTTTCACGGCAGATTTGCATGCTCTTACGAATTGGCTGGAACGGTGCGGAATCAAGACCGTTGCAATGGAGTCTACTGGCGTTTACTGGATAGCCCTATACGAAGTTTTGGAGAGCCGAGGACTTCAGGTGTGCGTTGTAAATGCGCGTCAAGCCAAGAACCTTCCAGGGCGCAAAACGGACGTCAAGGACTGTCAATGGTTGCAGCAATTGCATACTTATGGGTTATTAACCGCATCGTTCCGGCCACAGGGGGAGATCATCGTTCTGCGCCGATATCTCCGGCGTCGCGAGACGCTGGTGCAGGAAGCAGCGACCTGCATTCAACGAATTCAGAAGGCGCTCACCGAGATGAATCTGCAGCTGGCTAATGTGATCAGCGATATCAGCGGTACAACGTGTCATTTCGGCCTCGGTGATCACCCAAAACCGGCCATACATGATCGGGTCAAAACCGGCCAATAGAGAGGCGGCTTAAGACATAGCCACTGCAGGGGCAGTTAGCCTCTGTGGTCATGAGCAACGTCTTGAGCAGAGAAAAACGAGAACAAGTCATTGCACTGGGCCGGCTTGGATGGTCTTTGCGGCGCATCGAGCAGGCGACCGGAGTGCGTCGAGAGACGGCCGGCGAGTATTTGCGTGTGGCCGGGATTGCGCTTCGGCGTCCTGGCGGGTGGGGACGCCATGTTCCGGCAAAACCGGCCATCAACCCCGATCACCGACTCCGGAAGCGAAGATTCAAAACCGGCCATCAACCTGATCACCGACTCTGACGCAAAACCGGCCAGCGAGGTGACCAGGGATCCATCGGCCAGGAAGCCGGGGTGCGGACCGGCCAGCCTCTGCGAAGCGTACGGCGAACTGATCGCACAGGAGTTGGAACTCGGCCGCAACGCGATGGGGATCTGGCAAGACCTGGTCGACCGCCACGGGTTCAACGGCGGCTACCAGAGCGTGCTGCGCTACGCGCGGAAACTTCGCGCAGCCACACCGCCAGAAGCACGGGCGATCATAGAAACGCCGATCGGGGAAGAGTGCCAGGTCGATTACGGCACTGGCCCGATGGTGCGCGATCCGAGGACCAGCTTCCCACTGTTGTCGTACACTAGACCCAGTGGTGGATTCATCCACAACTCCCCGCGTCGCGCCTTGTTCATCTGGCCGCCTACCAACCTGGCCCGCAACAGATGTAACTCAGCCTCGCTCATCGTCCCTTTTAGTCCGAGAAGAAGGCGATCGTTAAAGACGCCCGGATCGTAGATGCCATCTTCGTCGAGGATGAGCGTGTTGGCCAGAGCGCAGATCTCCAGCAGACGATGCCAGTCCGTCGAACTGCGTGCCAGACGGGAGACTTCCAGTCCCATGACCAGTCCGACCCGGTCCAGTCCGACATCGGCGACCAGGCGCTGGAATCCATTACGATCGACAGCCGTAGCCCCAGATAATCCCAAATCTTCATCAATCACGACGATCTGATCGCTCGTCCATCCCAGGGCCTGCGCCCGCCCTCGCAGATCGTACTGACGCGCTGTGCTCTCGCAGTTCTCGTGAACCTGCCGCAGTGAGGACTGACGAACGTAAAGATATGCCCGCCGCCTCAGATGTTCGGTGGTGACCTTAGACGTTGTGTTCATACGCCTCCCTTCCCATGCACGACAACACCATGCTGGCCAGTAACGCCATCAGATCCGATCGTGGGATCGATGGCAGGCTAGCTGATTGCTCGATCACGTTCTGCGCGGCCGGTCGCGGCTTCAGCGCCGTCAGAGCTTGCAGCCAGGCCATCATGCCGCGTGACTGAAACAGCGCCAATCCGTGGCCGCGACGGGTGCCTAGATGGAGCGCTTCTTGGCGCAGGCACTCGTACTCCTGCTTCCAATCGACCTGCTGCTCCAGACGCACTGCCGGCCGATGTACGCTATTGCAGTTTTTTTTTACGACGGGCCAGCGCTCGCGCTAACGATCGGGGATGTATCGAAATTCCAAAGCGCTTCCTAACAGCCTGGGGCACGGTCTCCGGCGCAGATGCGTCGGCATGCCACTGCTCCACAAAATCCAGAACCTCGTCGCTGCACTTGTGTGCTCGCTGAGGCCCACGGGGACGCGGCAGCAGGCCTGCGATCCCCTTTTCTTCAAAGGCCGCCTCGGTCATGTAGTACGCCTGCCGGCTTATTCCGAAGTGGTCGGCAACCTGGGTTACCTCGTCCCCATCGACCTTGTGGCGCCGCAGCATCTCGTAGCGAACCTGCACCAGATCGCGAGGATCGAAGAACTCGTCTCGTTGAAATGCCTCGTCGCGGACAACCTCGGGGTTGGGATGTAGGGTGCCTTGCTGGCGCAGTGCTTCGGTCTTGGGGTCCGCGGCCGGTTTTTTCTTTACTGGATTTTCTCGCTTCATAGCTGTCAAGTGTATTATGTACCAATTCCTAAAACATCGAACCGCTAATGTGGTGCGATTGCTATGCGCTGCACCATAATAATCAATAATGATCGGACAATATACTTCGTAACTATAAACAAATCCGCCGCGACCGAACTGCTCGCCGACTACGCTCGCTGACATAATAAGAGTGACATTATGGACGTAATAGAGTTGACATCCCAACAGCATCATCTTCCCCTCCTCATTGCTGCGATGAGCTTCGCCAGAGCCAGCAGATCCTCGACCCGGAATCTCGATCGGCCACCTGCCAGATCGAGATAAGGTTCTCCTGGAGCCGCATCAGTCCAATTGACTGGCACGGAATGCGGAGATCCATCCGGCAACTGGATCGTCACTCGGCTCTCACCCCAAAGCTTCTTGGAAACTACGAACCGAAAGGACTGACCACGGAGCGGATGAAAGGGGTGCGTGATGCGAACCTCTTGCGGATCGAGCGAACCATGTGTAGTTGACTGCTTTTGCCAAGGGAAAAGTCGAATCAGGCGTTGCTCATGCACAGAAGACGCCGCTGAAGGGCAAGCGCTTCGAGAGTCTGGAAGAGGCGCAGGCATATCTCGATCACTGGGAAGAACACTGGGCCGACACTCGCATCCATGGCCGCACCAAACGGCAGGTGGCGGCGATGTTCGCCGAAGAGAAGCCCTTCCTGCAGTCGCTGCCGCTGGAACCGTTCCGTTATTACCAGTATGGAAAGCGGACGGTCCATATCGATGGTTGTGTTGAAGTTGAAGCGGCCTACTATGGTGCGCCGCCGGGTTGGATCGGCCGCCAGGTCGATGTGCAGTGGGACCTGATGTACGTGCGCCTGCTCGATCCGCGCACCGGCATGTTGCTTCGTGAACATCTCCAACAGAAACGCGGCCGGCATCGTATCCGCCCTGAAGACCGGCCGCGGCGCACGCCACCGCACACTCTGCGCTTGATCGCGCGAGCCCACAAGGCTGGAAACAACATCGGCACTGTCTGCGATGCCATCCATCATCGCCAGGGCGAAGCCGGACTGCGCCGCATCATGGGCGTGCTCGCGCTGGTTAAAAAGTATGGCTGCGCGGCCACCGAAGATGCTTGTGCCGCGGCGCTGGAACTGGGCGCTTCCGAGTACCGCTTCGTGCGCCGGTATCTGGAGCGCAGCCCGCAGGCGCCGCTTACGTTACGCCAGGTCGATCCACTCATCCGCGAGCTGGTCCAGTATCGCGACCTCATCCAACAACGCATCAACTTCGAGGAAACCAACCATGAACCTGATCGAACTTAGTCGTGCCCTTCATCAACTGCGGCTGGGCGGCATGGTGGCCGTGCTGGAAACGCGCCTGCTCCAGGCACAGACAGAGAACCTGGCGCCCATCGATTTGCTCTCCACGCTGGTCTCAGATGAAATCGACTGCCGCAGCAAGCGGCTGCTGGAACGGCGTCAGAAACAGGCACGCTTCCGCGATCCGGACAAGCGCCTGGACAACTTCGACTTCCAGTTCAATGCGAAGATGAACCGCAATCTCATCTTCGAGTTGGCCACCGCCGGTTGGGTAGAACGGCGAGAAGATGCCTTGTTCAAAGGGCCGCCCGGTACGGGGAAAAGTCACCTGGCGCAAGCTATCGGCCACGCTGTCATCCAGCAGGGATATCGCGTGCTCTATCGGGAGACGCACATCCTGCTGGAAGAACTCGCCGACGCCACGCTCGATGGCGATCGCAAGGAATACATGGAACAGCTCGCAACGGTTCCCCTGCTGATCATCGACGATCTCGGCATGCGCAAGCTGCCACTGACCGCCGCCGAAGAACTGCTGGAGATCATCATGCGCCGCTATGAACGCGCCAGCACGCTGATTACATCCAATCGTCCCGTTGATGACTGGGGCAAACTGCTCGGCGACAGCGCCGCCGTCACCGCCATGCTCGATCGCCTACTGCATCACGGACACTTGCTTCAGTGTGGACCCCGCAGTTGGCGCACCAAGACCACCAGTCGTGAGGAAGGACAATGACAAAAACAAAAGCAATAAGGATGCCGGGCAAAGAACGCCCGGCGGCGTCGCAAATCCGGATCCAGCGGCCTACCACGACGGAGCCTCAACATAGGAATCTTGGTAGAAACACGAAACCCTCTACTGTTCAACACGCAAGCCAAACAGCAGAGGGTCTCGATCGCCGATTCCTTCGGAGCCAGCCCCGTGTTCTCGGCCCTGGATCACTCCGCAAGGCGCGACCCCGGCGGAGCGACTACTACCGTAACACGCAATCAATGCTCCTGAACATCAACGCGCCACTCATCGCCTTGCAAAACTACACGCCGGCAAGGTAAAACAATCACGTCTTCGGCCAATCCCCGTTGGCCGGTTTTAACTTGATCATGTATGGCCGGATTTAACCCGATCACCGAGGATTTCGGCAAAGCTGCGAAACTGCTGAGACAGATTAATTCTTGGGCGCCGTTAATTGCCATTTGTATCCGAAATCGTAAGTGTAGATCATCTGATCATCTTGGCGCCTGGCCTACTGGCCTGCCGAGAGGAGGCGAGATGAAGCGATGAAGGCATGTCCCCAGAGGGAACTCTCGGGGACTGATCCTCCGGGTGGGGACTTGGAGACTAGAATACTCAATGATGTAGATTTCGAATCGACTGGACCCGCTCGAAAGCCCTTCATTCTTCCCGCCGCTCAAGGGTAGCCAGTCGCATTTCTAGCGATTAGCTGAGGATCGAGCCTATTCAACGGATGTGCATTTTGACTAGCGCCCCGACGAAGACAATTTCTGGGAGGCGTTTGCCAGATCAAAAACGGCGGCAGCACCATTGGCCACTCCAGAAGCGACGTTTCCGTCAGCGTCAACAAGAACGGCGGCCGGGGTTCCACCAACGTGAAAAGCCCTGCCAGAAGCGAAACTCTGTTCAAGTACAACGGTTGAACGCAGGCCCATCGCGAGATTTGCTTCACGACTGCCAGTCGAAATGATAAGGAGTTGCGGCGCTTCGGCTAGATTCTCATTTTCCCAGGCAACCAGGTCCGGGAGCATCTTAGCACAAAAGCCACAACTTGGATTCCAGAAGAGGACGAGAGTGTCCCGTCCCCTAAATTCCGAAAGCTCGACGGTCTTGCCAGTAAGATCCGGGAGTTTGACGGATGGGGCAGGGTGTCTGATCCCCAATTCAGTGGAGGACTTCGGAAGCACTGAACCGGTCCCATTCGAAGGTAGCAATGGTGTTGGAAGTGTTCCTGTACTTGTGGCTACCAAAGCTGTGATTGCCTGCGCGCCCATTGCGAGATTACTGCCGATCTTGCCGTCAACGCCAATAAGCACGGCTGCAGGAGTAACGTTTGCCTGGTAGGCGGTAGCAACTTCGCGATCCTTCTGTAGGAGAACGTATCTCAACTTGTGCTCGCCGACTCTAGCACGATTCGCTCGCCGTGACCCGCGGCTGATAACTGCCACGGTGAGGCGATCAGAATATTCTCGCTCCCAACGCGCGATATCCGGCACGAGCGCCGAACACGGACCACAGTCTGGATCCGAGAGAATCATGAGGATTGGTCGCCGCTCGGTTTTGAGCGTCTCAAGCGTGACGGTTGAGCCGCTTGAGAGAAGCAGAAGTTCAAAGGCAGGCGCCGAACTGCCTATTGGAAGTCCGACTGGCGGGGTACTCGGCAGAGACGCAACCGCTCGGTCCGTCTGTGCTTCCAAAGCGTCCATGCGCAACAGCAACCGCCCATTTTGGCGAAGCAGGTGAAACGTAAGCCATGCTTGGGCGGTGATCAGGACGAGGCCCGTAACGGCCAGAAGAATTCCTACGGTTTCTGCGTTCGAAAGGCCGGTTCTCCAGCCCATGACACTCAAGGGAATGTTACTATGCGACCGCCACAGCACGACACCTGCAACACCGATAAGGATACAATTCCGAACCAATGTCGACCAGCCTACCGGTTCTGAATGAAGCTGGCCAAAGCAATTGCAACGCGGCTTGCGGCCATGCGCTAGGTTGAAGCTAATGCCGGTGATGAAAACCAGCAAAAGTGTGATAGCTCCAATACTTCCCCAGAACACCGTCGGTGACGGGATCAATAGACCGGCTACGAGAATTTCCGCTGAGGGTAGAACAATTACCAGGGCACCCACAGCCCAATGAGGTACGCCAAAGTCCCCGACGCCCTTGCGCGTAGCTTTTAGATCGATAAATTTTGCGACACCAGCAAGGGCGAACGTGGCTGCAATAATCAACCTGGCGACGAGCACAACAATTCCCATGGCAGCCTTATCTTATGCGATCGGACGAATCTTGCCTAGAGCCTTGTCCGCGAGAATTGGGGTACTCCCAAGTCTCAGAATCGAGACCTGGCGGCACCCAGATTCCGTGCTCGAGTTACAAAACCAATAACACTCCGTACTAGCGATGGCCAATTGTCGGGCCGGCCGTCGTCTTTGGAACGGGAGGCAGAACAAACGCCGCAGCTGCCGCCGCGCTGGTTGGGCACTGCGCTGCCAGTGAGATTGGCACGCAGACTGGTTCGCCGCAACACGTGTCAAATACGCAAAGTGCATCGGCTCCACATTCAACGCTGCTGCCACACGGGGCGAGACCGGCGCAGGGCGTGCTTCCAGGTACGCATAGGCCGCCACCCTCTACAACTGAAGTGCAAACGCAATCCGGGTTAGAACTACTGCAGGGGTAAAAGGTTGTGCAGGTCGCCCCGGTGCATCCCGAATTGGGGCTAATACACGCGCCATTGACGCAGGTGTAACCTGGGTCGCAGCAAATGTTGTTGCCGCAGCATGGCCCTTTGCCGCTGCTGGCGCACGTGGTCTCAGGAACGCACACGCCGTTTGGAGAGCCGGGCCCAAAATTGCAATCCATGCACGGACCGCAACAAACATTGTCGCAGGCTATCCCGGCATTTGCGCAGGTGCAATCCGCCGCCGCAGCTTTCTTGCACAAGACCGTGCTACCAAAGGCGCAAACTATGCCAGCAACTACCCCGCACCCCCATGCTCCGGCCCCTTCCGTAGCAAGAAGGCAAAGGAGGTAAACGGCCGTGCCGCACACAATACCCCCGACGCCCAAAAGATTACAGTACGTATCCCAGTTCGAAATGCATTGCGCCGGGTTGGTTGTAACCGCTGGGTTGGTTGTAACTTCGGCGCGATAGGTTCCTTGGATTGAGGCGTGGGTAGGTCCGTGCTGCACCAGTCCGGCGTTGCGGGCCGAGGCGTTAGACGCACTGGTGGATGAGGTGACATTTTGAGGTACAACCGCTTCCACGACCCTCCCGTTAAAGTCAACGCTGAGCGTATAGATCGCAGTGCCGCTCTGGAGAACAAAACCGGAGGCCGAAATATCCCCTTTGGGACTCAACACGAACGCAATAGCGGCCGTTTGTCCAGAGCTGTTCGAAGCCGTAAAATTAGTTGTTATGCCAGAGCCAATCAGATGTCTACTTTGATATAGCATCATCGAGTCGGACGCACCTGCGGAAACAAAGCCATTGGCGGTAAGATAAGAGGCAAGCCTTAAGTAAGAACCGTCCTGATTCACCATCGTACAGAGCGCTTCACCTGCGGAGGCTGGCGTGCACGGCAACCCGCATGTATTCGTATCAAGATCGCACGATTGGCATGTACCACACGTCACTGCAGCAGCCCTAGCCTTCCTTAAGCCAACAGAGGACAGCAGCAGGCCTCCAAGGCCACGGAGTACTGCGCGTCGCGACGTACCTCGTGCAATCTTCCTCGCTAGATCATCGAAAAGGGTATTCATGGTTCCTGCCACTTCCTTACTAAACAGCTTGGTGTCAATGACGCCGTGACGCGTGTTAGCGTTTAGAAATTTGCACACTGCCCCAGCTTCTTGCCAGCGGTGTTTCCGCCACCCGTGATAGAGGAGTTGTTCCCGCATCCCAGGTTGCCGGAAATTACGTTGTTGAACACTTGAGCTGGGCCCGTGTTGTGGTAGTCTTCCAGGTTGCCTTTAACAGTATTGGCATCGGCGCTCGTATTACCGACGTTGCGAGATATCTCGAGGTTGTCCCCGATATTGTTGCCCGCGCATGAGGTTGGAACTGTTGAACCGATCAGCACTGCGGCCCGATTGTCACGAACTTCCACATTACGGCCCACAGTGGTTCCGCACACCTGGCTCTGGTAGGGTCCCCTGGCCAATCTCTGAATTTCAAGTTTGCCATCAATAGTTGAGCCTGCGCCTATCGTGAACGCGGCGCTAACCCGCCCACCGTCGCCATCGTCCTCTTCGCTCGCATCGTCGTCGCTACCAATCTGAACGCTGCGTCCAATCTCGGTTTGCATAAGCGTCAAATTGCCGCCCTTCACGCGGACGTTTCCAGTTATGTTGGCATTTACTAAAATGCAGTTCTGGCCGATCGAAACAGTTACGTCTCCCTTAAAGGTGCCCTGGAAAATGCCATTGCACTCGTGACCCATTGTCAATGTCGGCAGAGATACAAAGGCGCCGGTGACGTTCTCCAGACCAAACCCCTGACCAAAAGATTGAACCGGGTTATCAAGTTGTGACTGAAACGTGATTTGACTTATGGACGTCGCAGGGCTTGTAGCGAAGCCAAAAAATCCTGCATCCACGGAGACCGGTACTGTAGCAATAACGCCGCCTCCTGGCGCGGTCAGCACCATGTTCAGTAATTCTCCGCTTCGCGCGCCATAGAAATTCGCGCCCCAGGCAAACACAGGAGATTTAAAGGTCATGTTGACTGTTATAATTCCGAATTTTGTGTACATGGCAGCATTCGTGCCGCCATCATTGTCAGTGAATTGAAGAGGAGGGACATCAATAAAATTCTGGAAGAGCCCGAACACCGAATCCTGACCGACCTGCTGGATCGCAAACACGCCGAGATTAACAGCAGCCGTTTGGAAGTAGGTGTCCCGCGTAAAGTTCTGCAAGTTCGCAGAGAATTGCGGGCTACCGCTCACCGCGGCCTGCCACGCTTGGAGCGACGTGAA
>Ga0207052_10072_pt1 | contig 33756 bp, 32 predicted proteins | sample Alteio_BWMinCont_62_FD_153294 | JGI IMG/M metagenome (GOLD analysis project Ga0207052, IMG submission 153294) | Enriched cells from forest soil in Barre Woods Harvard Forest LTER site, Petersham, Massachusetts, United States -... | ecosystem: Environmental > Terrestrial > Soil > Temperate forest >...
TGCGGCCACGGATTCGACGGCCACTAATGACGCGGTTGTGCAGGAATCGCGGGCGCGGGGGATCCTGGTGAATCGCGCGGATGCCGATGAGGAGGATCCGGGCGATTTCTCCACGCCGGCCCTTTGCCGGAGCGGGCCGATTACGCTGGCGGTGACGGCGGGATCGCCGGCCCTGGCGGCGGCGCTGCGGGATCAACTGGCGGGGGTGATCAGCAACGAGTGGATCAATCTGGCCGAGGCGCTGGTGCATGTGCGGCCGCGGATCAAGGCGATGAATCTGCCGATCGCGCGGCGACGGGAGATTTTGCGGGAATTGGCCACACCCGAAGCGGCATCGGCGGCGGTCGGCGGCGACGCGGCGCTCTGGGCCTGGGCGGTGGCGAAATTTCCGGAGTTGGCGGCGAAATCCTGAGGAAAATCAAATGCGAATGAAACCGCCAAGACGCCAAGATCGCCAAAAAAGCCGCTAAGAAGGCTATTCCAAAGAAATGATTACCGAGCCCCTCAATTCCGCGCAGCTTGCATTGCTCATCGGGGCGATCGCATTCTTCCTTGGCGGCGCGGGGTTGTCGGTGGCGCAGTTCAATTTGAATCGCCGGCCGGTGCGCATCGCGGCCAAGGCGATGGATTACTGGGCGATTGTCTTCGCGCTGACCGCCGTCGTCTGGCATGCGGTGGGGCGGACGAACGGGAGCTGGTTGCCCCTGGAGGATAATTTTGAAACCCTGGCGGTTCTGGCCGTGTTGCTGGCGCTTTTCCAGATGTATATGCAAGCCATGCGGCCGATTCCGGGGCTGGACTGGTTTCTGTTGCCGATCGTCGTGCTTTTGCTGATCGCGGCGGCGGTGTTTGGGCGGATCAAGCCGAGCATGGTGCATCCCGGGGGATGGTGGACCTGGACGCATGTCGTCAGCAGCTTCGCCGGCGCAGCGGCGTTTGCGGTCGCGGCGGCGGTAGGGTGCGTTTATCTGTTATTGAGCGCGCGGCTTCGCAAGAAACACGCGATGCCTGCGCAAAATCTTGGCAGCCTGGAGCGGCTTGAGCGGGTCAGTGAAGCAGCGGTCTGGCTCGGGTTTGCGCTGCTGACGCTTGGCATGATCACGGGATTGATCCGTGTGCTGCACGATGGGCCCAACACGGGACTCGGGTCGCACTGGATGAGAAGCCCGAAAGTAATTCTGGCCACTTGCGTGTGGCTGGTTTACGCGTTGGCATTGCATACGCCAATGAACACGGTCGTTCGCGGGCGCAGGTCGGCGGTGTTGAGCATCGTGGGGTTTGTGTTGATGTTCGGCACGCTGATCGCGGTGCAGTTTATGCCGAAGGGACAGTAGGATTTGAAATGAGGCTTTCGAAAGACCTACACCGCTCAATGTTATCCCACCGGCATTGGCCGCTTCAGCGGCCGTGTCTGCCGAACGAGAAGAACCCCCACCCTAACCCTCCCCCTGAGTACATGGGGAGGGGAAAGAGGGGTGGGTAGGTGCATCGTCTGTTTCTCCTGGGATTGAATCACGCCAGCGCGCCGCTGGAGGTGCGCGAGAAGCTGGCGTTCAATGCCGCGGGCAGCACGGCGGCGCTCGATGCGCTGCGCCAGGAGTTTCCCGCGTGCGAGGGGGTTCTGCTCTGCACTTGCAATCGGACTGAAATCTACATCGCCCGCGCGGAAAAGGATCGGCCTGGGAAGGAAGAGCTGATCGAATTTCTCGCGAGGCAGCGGGGGCTTTCGGCGGATGCATTCGCATCACATCTTTATCTCAAGGCGGAACGCGAGGCCGTATCGCATCTGTTTTCGGTGACGAGTTCCCTGGATTCGATGGTGCTCGGTGAGACGCAGATCCTGGGCCAGGTGCGGCAGGCGTATGAAAGCGCGCGAGCGCAGGGGACTGCCGGCCCGATGCTCCATCCACTCTTTCAGCGGGCGCTTTCGGTGGCCAAGAAGGTGATGTCCGAAACGAAGCTGGCCGAGGGGCGCGTCTCCGTCGCCAGCGTTGCGGTCGAATACGCCAAACAGATCTTTGATAAATTTTCCGATAAAACCGTGTTGAGCATCGGTGCCGGGAAAATGTCGGCAATCGTCCTCGAACATCTCAAGGCGCTGGGATCCAAGCGCTTGGTGATTTGCAATCGCGATCTGGAGAAGGCCAAGGCGCTGGCCGCGAGATTTGGCAGCGAGGCCGTGGGAATCGACGGCTTGGCCGATCATCTGGCGAAGGCCGACATAGTCGTAACCGCCACGGGATCGACGCAGCCGATTATCACGCGCGCGATGTTCGAGAAAGTGATGCGGCGGAGAAAGCGCAGGCCGGTTTTCATTATCGACATTGCCATGCCGCGCGATGTCGCCGCCGATGTTGGCGAGCTGGACAACGTCTATCTCTACAATCTGGACGATCTTCAGCAGGTGGTGATGGCCACGCGCGACCAGCGGGGTGGCGCTGTGGAGGCGGCCAATCTGATCATCGCCGAGCAAGTGGGGGAGTTCATCGTCTGGCACCGGATGCGCGAGGCGGGGCCGATCATCGATCAGCTCTTTCGCCGGGCCCATGCGATGGCGCAGGAGGAACTGGAACGCACGCTGTGGAAACTGGGTTCGACGACCGATGCGCAGCGGCAGCAACTGGAAGATTTGACGCGCAGGATTGTGAACAAGCTTCTGCATGATCCCGTTTCGGTTTTGCGCGACCCCGAGGCCGCGCACGGAAGCGGGGGGCAATATCGCCACGCGGTGACCAAACTTTTCAAGCTGGATGATGAGGCGGATGGATCAACCGATGCCTAATCCAATCCTGCGCAGGGATAGCCGTGGGACGCTGCTGATTGCGGCGGCGATCATTGCGCTGACCACTTATCTGGCAATGACCTGGCAGGTGCGGCAACTGGCGATTCTCTCCCTGATCGATGAGGGAATCTTTACCATCGGTTGGCTGGCAGGGGCGACTGGGATCGGATTTGCCATTCTCACAGTGGTCGATCGCCTCGATAAATCCGAGCGAAATGAACGGAGCCCGACCCTGGTGTTCGTCACCAGCGCCGGACTGGGGATCGGCGCGATTAGTCTGATCGTTCTCGGATTGGGGCTCGCAGGCTGGTTCAATCGAGCGTGGGCGATTGGAATCCTGGCGACAGGATGGGCGGTGCTGGTGGCGCTGATTCTCATTCGTCAAAACGATTTTCGCGCAGGCGATTGGTTCGCGAAATCGATGACCTGGCAATGGCTCTGGATCATCCTTTCGCCTCTGGCGGCGATCACGATTGTCGCGGCGTTCATTCCGCCCGGCCTGCTCTGGGGCGATGAGCCCAATGGTTATGATGTGACGGAGTATCACCTGCAGGTGCCGCGGGAGTGGTACGAGCTGGGGAAGATCGTCCCGCTGCAGCACAACGTCTTCTCCTACATGCCATTCAATGTGGAGATGCACTATTTCCTTGCGATGCATCTGCGCGGCGGGCCGTGGGAGGGGATGTACCTGGCGCAGCTCATGCACGTGGCGATGTGCGCAGTAGCGGCGGTGGCGGTCTATGGGCTGGCGGAAGGGAAAGCGACGGGGGCTATCGCCGGTGGACTGGTGGTGGCGACGCCGTGGACAGGGTTGCTGGCGCCGGTGGCATACGTCGAGGGGGGCGAATTGCTGTTTGGCGTGCTGGCGATTGGGTGGTTATTGCGGGCGAAATCCAGAAGAGATTTTCTCATCGCCGGTGCGTTTGCCGGGTTTGCGGCGGGCGTGAAATTGCCAATGGTTCCACTGCTTTTTGTAGGACTCCCCATAATCGTGGTGATCCTCCGGCGATCGTTCGCAGGATGCATTTTATATGTTGTGACAGCGGCTCTGCTCTTCTCGCCATGGCTGATCCGCAACTGGTTTTGGGCACACAATCCAGTCTTTCCTGAACTGATGAATTGGCTGGGTCATGCGCACTTCACGCCGGTACAGGTTGAACGCTGGCATTTGGCCAACGAATTGCCTGACCTTCGCCACCGCGGCGTGGTGGGGCGTTTGCAGGCGATGCGCGAGCAGGTGCTTAGCGACTGGCGATATGGTTGGTTTCTGCTGCCGATGGGATTTATCGCTTGGTTGATTGGCATCGCCAAGGAAAAATCATCCGCCATTGCGCTGGGCATCCTGCTCCTCTTTCAACTGGCCATCTGGCTATTCCTCTCGCACGTGCAGAGCCGGTTCATGGTGATGGCGATTCCGATCTGCGCGATGCTGATTGGCCAGATCACCGATTGGCGCTGGTTGGCGGTGCAAACTTTGTCACTGATCGCGATGTGCGGGATTTCCACGACGCTGATCTTCATGAAGCTGCCGCGCGCACCGGTGATTTGTGTTGCGAATCTCGATGGCCTGGGCGCGATGAGTGTCGCCGACCTGCCCGCCGGCGCGAACGTCGATCTGGTGGGCGATGCGCAGATCTTCTGGTACCAGATTCCGATGGATCGCCTGCATTACAAAACCGTCTTCGATGTCGACACTAGCGATCCCGCCAAGTCCATCATCGACGACTGGCTCAAAGGGATGCCCCGGGATGCGCTGATGTTCATCGACCGGAATTCGCTCAGGCGTTTTGCGGCGACGTACTGGCAGATTCCGCCCCTTCCCCCGGCGCCGCCGCCGAAGGACGCGATAGTTGCAGATCTTCGTAGATAGCCTTCAGCAGCGCGCGGATCCGTCGGTTGTGCGCCTTCTCGCCAGGCATTCCGTTGAAGACGACCGCAACCACCAGCCCGTATTCCGGATCAGCCATGCCCGCAGAGGATTGGCTCCCGCCATGCCCAAATGCACGGGGCGATGCGTGCGGGCCGAATCCGTAGGGGACGGTCTGCTCGCCATATTGGGAAGAGTTCACGATGAATCCCAGTCCCCAGTCGACGATGTGCTGGAAGGTCAGATCATAAAGTCCGGTACGATGCCGGGCGGTGATCGCTTCAATGGTCTGCGGCGAAATAAGTTTGTCGCGCGACAAAAGCATTTCATAAAACCGCCCCAATTGCCGGATCGGCCCCCGGCAACTGCCGCCGGGAACCACCGCCATGCAGAGTTCGGGTGAGTCGAATTGAATGGCTTTGATCGGTTTACCGCCGGTTGTCGCCAACTTCCCCATGCGATCGCCAAACTGATTGTACTGTTGGGGCGACAGCGCGTAATAACAATCGTTCATCCCCAGTGGCGAGAAGATTTCATTGGTCACATATTGCTCAAACGTCCGATGCGGAGAATCCATTCGCTGGATGATCTCCGCGAGGATGAACCAGCTCGAATGCAAGTGATACCCCGAGGTGCGACCGAAAATCCATCGTGGCTCTGGCCGGGCTTCACATATATTGGCGATGATCGTCTCCCAATCCTGATCGAAAGCATAATCCACCCATCGGAATCCGCCCGTGTGCGTCAGCAGATGCCGGATGGTGATTTCCTGTTTGCCCTTGGCCGCGAATTCCGGAATGTGCTTGGCGACCGGATCGTCTAACTCGAGCAATCCCTCCTGCCACATCTTGGCGATCGCGACCGCCGTGATCGGCTTGCAACTGGAGAGCCAGAGCATGATCGTGTCGGTGGCCATCGCCACGCCCGGTTTTGCATCGCCGACGGCAATATCCACCAGAGGATTCCCATGTTGGGAGACATACATCTGCGCGCCGATGTGCAGACCGTCGCGGATGCCGTCCTCAATGACAGCCATGGCGCCCGAAAACCGGCTGGAATGCTCGCCCATTCCATCCATCATAATGAAATGTTGGAATTCTGTACTCTGCCGGGAATCAAATCCACTGCTTACTGAGTAATTTGAGCTGCTGCCAATCTTCCTCAAAGAACCAATCCGGCCTTTTATCATCCGCCGGCAACATTTTGGAGAAAAAGAGCTGCGCCTCAACCTTGATGGACGCCCGGTGGACGCCTTCACTTAGCCGCCGCGCATAACGATCATCCTCGGCAGAGGCGATCCGCAAAGCCTCCAAACCCGCGTGCTTGCGCACCAAATCCGCAAGATCCTCATAGAAATCCAGCAGCCTGGCAATCGAGGAGTTTTGCGCCACACAATGACGCTTGAGGGCATGATTGAAATATCGCACCTTGGCGGGCCAATCGAGCGCCGGATCAAGGCCCAAGTTGATGTATTGCCCCACCTTGGCCGCTTCGTGGGCAAAAACATTCCCTTCCGAGTCGGCTTTGCGTACCAGATTTGAGTAGAAAGGCTCCGCTCGTCCGATCGGCGGCATCTCGGGAAATAGCTGATTCTGCGCTGGCATCCGGGCCTCTCCTCACGCTCTGGGGAGCCTGCCAAGTCAACGCTGTCCTCACTTAACCACTATGCAATATTCTATATCCTTCGGCACGATTTTGATACAGGATTTTCGCTAATTCTCGACGTCTATTTCTGCCGCCAACACCACAAAAACGGAATGTTTTTTGCCCGCGATCGGCTTGCGTTTGAAAGATTGGATGATATTCTTTGTCCATGAAAGCAATGGATTGCTTTACCCACAGAACCTCGAGCAATGGAGTGCAACCCCATGTCGCCACTTGCTGAAAAGCTCGTCGCAATTCTTGAAGACCGCGAACGCCTGACCGCCACGCTGGCCGAAAGCCGCCGCCAGGAGGCCGCCAAGGATGAGACAATTGCCTCCCTGCAGCAGACGATTACGTCGTTGCAGGACTCCCTGGCCAAGCAGACCGAGGAAATCCAGGATCTGAAGGATGAGATGGACGAACTGGACGATCAGATCGAATCCGTTCTTCTCTCATCCGCCGATCCTGAAGATGCCAAATTGAAATCCCGCGTCGATTCAGTGTTCGCCGCGCTGGCGAGCAAACCGATGCAGTCACCCGCCGCGGCCGGTGGCAATGGCCAGCCCCAGCAACAGGTGCGCGTCTCCGTCGCCAGCGCCGCGTCGCAAATGGGTACGCCGGGGGCGCCCGCCGCCCCGCGGCCAGCCGAAACAGCAGGCGTTGCCGGCCAGCAATCCCAAGCTCCACGAGCCAACGGCAATCCGATCATCCCAGTCGCCACCGCGATCCGCGTCGCCCGCTCGGCCACGCCCTCCCCGCGGCCGCTGCGCGAGACGGTCTGAATGATCATTTGAAACGCACGACTTCCACAGAGCCGCCGGCGATTTCGCTCGCGGCTTTTTTTATTTGGATTTCCGCAACACCTGCACCATCGATGCCGCCGCAACCTCCGGCGTCGTTGCCTGGGCCGGCAACTGATAGAAGGCCTCTTCAGCAAACACCTGCCGCAGCCCTTCGCGCACATCAAATCCATCGCTGATCCAACCCGCGTCCGTCGGCACACAACGGACCGGCACATTCACGGAATAGTGCAATCCCCCCGGCTTGATCGCACGATGAATCCGAGCGATCACTTCCGTCGCGTTGAGTACGTGCTGAATCACCCAGATGGAGATGGCCGCATCAACCCGGAACCCCTTGACGAACATCGTGTCCAGCGTTTCCGGCGACCACGCTGTAAATCGCCCGGAAAGCACATACTCCGGCGCCATCAGCCGCATTGAATTGCTGAAATCCACCCCAATCACCCGGCAACCTGTCGCCTCGATCAGCCCCTTGGATATCCGCCCGATCCCGCACCCATAATCCAGCACACAACTCTGCGAAGAAATCCCCAGCCGATTAGCGATATCCGAGACGAGAAACTCCGTCTCCTTCACCCACCGCTCTTCCGTGCTGGCCCCCGGCACCGGCGTAACGATGATCGCCTTGGCATGTTCCACCGAGGTGACTTCAAACACATCAGGCCGGTAATTCGCTGAGTTCACGTTCTCCTGGCCTTCCGCAAAACCTGAATGGTGGAGGCCTTAGACAATTCCCGCGTGCTTTCGCTCTCTGGCAATTGATAGGCCGCCACCTCGGCGTATTGCTGTCGTAAATTCTCCGCGATATCGAACCGATCGTTGATCCACCCATGATCCGTCGGCACGCACCGCGCCTGATTCAGCGAGTAATGCATCCCGCCCGGCTTAATCGCACTATAAATCCGATTCAAAACCTCGACGGGGTTCAGCACATGCTGGATCACCCAGATGGAGATCGCCGCATCGACGCGGAAGCCTTTGGCGATCATCTGATCCAATGTTTCCGGCGACCAGATGACAAACCGTTCCGACAACACATAATCCGTCGCCAGCAGCCGCATTGATTTGCTGAAATCCACACCGATCACCCGGCAACCGGTCGTCTCGATTAGCTGTTTGGACATCCGCCCGATCCCGCAGCCGTAATCGAGAACGACGCTTTCAGGACCGATGGGGATATGTTTTGCAATATCCGCCGCGAGATATGTGGTCTCCTTTACCCACCGCTGATCGCTCGTCGCCCCGGGGACGGGCGTTACGATCATCTCTTTTGCTGCTTCGATCGAAACAACGTCGAAGACCTCCGGTCGGTAGTTCACACGTGTCATCGAGCCGCGAGTATAGCCGCTACTGCGGATTGACCGAAGCGAGGCGGATGATTCTTTTTGGTTTCATCCCTTTACTACTTCCGCACCAATCCTTAAACTTCCACCCAGCACTTTTGAACGAGGAACAATTATGAATCTCCGAAAAATTGGCGCGGGCGTCGGCCTTCTTCTTCTGACCGCAATCGGTGGCTGCGAGCACTATTACATGGTGCAGGATCCCACCGGCGGCAAGACGTTCTACACCCAGAAACTAGATCAAAAAGACAGCGGTGCGGTCGTCTTTAAGGATATGGTGACCGGCCAGCAGGTCACTCTCCAGAATTCCGCCGTCAAAGAAGTCCCCAAGACCGAACTGCCCCCGGGCGCAGTGAAATAACTTGGTGGCGAAGTAATCTTTTCCGGCAAGGAGCAATCATGATGCGCGGATTTAAATGGACAGTTCTGCTGTGCGCCGGGATTCTGGGCGCTGCCACGCTCGGCGGGTGCGCGTCCACCAGCAAAATGATCATCAGCGATCCCCCGGAGGCTTCCGTCAACGTCAACGGCAATCTCGTCGGCACGACGCCCGCGAAGTACAATTTCGATTTCAACCAGCACACCCGCTATGACCTTCTTGTCAGCAAAGACGGCTACATCAGCGGCAGCACCACCGTCTATTCCGACACCGCCCAGGCCAGCGAAAGCGAACTCCATTTTAATCTGGAAAAAGACCCCTCCTGGGACGACACTTATGAATGCCCCGCGGCCAAGGAATCCCTGACGATCCAGATCCTCCCGCAATTCGATCAGCAAGCCACCTGGCAACGGCTGGTGGATGCGGTCACGTCCCACCACAGCGACATCGCCAAGATGGACGCCGTCTCCGGCTACGTCGCCACCGCCCCGATCACCCGCTCCTACAAGAGCGGCGAGGTCACCATCCGCACGACGTTCTACGCCAACATAATCGCCGACAAAACGATTTCATTGAGATTCAAAATCGAATCCGAACGCTCCGAAGCCAACGGCACCTTCACCCCCTGGCATCGGGTGTTCAAGGAAGATCAAGAACTGGTGCAGGAACTCCAGGATCGGCTCGGCGTGAAATGAAAATCCGGGGAGAATTATTACCACGGAGGCACGGAGACACAGAGAAGATACTTTAGATGAATGAGGGTTTGGGAACCAAACTGAAATAAAAAGCTTATTTTAGTCTTCACTCTTCTCCGTGTCTCCGTGTCTCCGTGCCTCCGTGGTTAATCCTCTTCCTTCGAGTTATGAACCAAGTTTCTCGCTGCAAATGGGCTGACAACGACGACTTGATGCGTGCCTATCACGATCAGGAGTGGGGCGTTCCCGAATACGACAGCCGGGCACTCTGGGAAAAGCTGATGCTGGATGGCTTCCAGGCTGGCCTCTCCTGGTCGATCATCCTCCGCAAACGAGAAGCCTTCCGCAAAGCCTTCAAGAATTTCGACCCGCAAAAGGTGGCCCGATTCACGGAAAAGGACATCAAGAAGCTATTAGAGAACCCCGGCATCGTCCGCTCCCGCGCGAAGATTGAAGCAACGATCACCGGCGCGAAGATATTCGTTGCCATGCAAAAAGCCGGCGAAGATTTCTCAAAATTCGTCTGGAATTTCACCGGCGGCAAACCGATTCAAAATCGCACCGGCAAAATCCCCACCCAAACGCCCCTCTCCGAAGAAATCTCCAGAGCCCTGAAAAAACGAGGCTTCAAATTCGTCGGCCCGGTGATCGTTTATGCATGGATGCAAGCGACGGGGATTGTCAACGATCATTCGGCGGAGTGTTTCAGAAGGAAAGCGCAATAGAAATCACCTCTCGAAACGATTCAATCGCGTCAATCTTTCAGGATTGTTCGGGCGTCACTTTCAATCCAAACACGAGTCTGATCTTCGGAGATCCCAACCCAGTCGTACCAAGCCAAATACGCCACCACGATTCGCGCCCCGAGTTTGCCTCCGGAAGTCAGGCTCTTTAATTCAGCATGGGCGCATCCCGCCAGCGCCGACAAAACCTCTGCCGCCTGTCTCCTGTCTACCGCGCCGAATTGTCGGGGTCCCCGTAGAAACAATTCGACCAGTCCGATTGCCGGATCGCGCGGATGCCGGGCGAAATTGATGAGTTCGTCCACATCACCCATCCCTGTCACGAACTTCCGCGGATATTCAGATGCAGTGTGAGTCGACAGAACTGCATCGCTATAATATGAGCCGCCGCTTCGCCACTCCATCCGAAACAGCAACGGCACCAGCACCACAAACGACACCAGGAAAATCCACATCCACGGCACATAAAAGCCCCAAATCAATGCGATCGTCCAATACATGGCACTGATGATAAAGGGCCCGACAAACAGGGCTGGCACTCCAAGCACGAATCGCGCGGCAACGCCTCCTTTGCGTGCCAACTCCCTTCGCGCAAGATGAGTTTGGACGTTCTGCGCGTGGATCAGTCCGGCTTTTTCAGCAGAGTTGCGATCTGTGGGTCCAAGCATCTTTGGGCATCCTATCCAGAATGTTCCTGGGACCGGATTGGTGGGCTATCTAATCCCCCTCGCCCGCCCTCACCACCTCCACCTGATCATTCTTCGCCAGATCGGCCAGCGTCTTTCTTCCCATCGTCGCGGTCAGCGTCACCCGGCCATCGTTGTATTGCCGGTCCGTGATCACGCAATGGCTTTCGATGAACGTCAGCAGCTTGCCATTGGAGGCATCCGCTTCCAGCACAACCTCCACCTGTTGCCCGCGGACGAAGTCGATCACTTTCTGCAATAGATCGGAAATCCCCCGGCCAGTCTTGGCGCTGATCGGCACCGCATCCGGATGCAACGCCCGCCACTCGGGGAATTGCTCCTCACCCGTCTCTGTGTCGATCTTGTTCAGCAGCAAAATCTCCGGCTTGTCCTTGGTGCCAAGATCCTCCAAAACCTCATGCACCGATTCGAACTGCTGCTGCGCATGCGGATGCCCGACATCCAGAACATGTAGCAGCAGATCCGCATGAATCGCCTCCTGCAGCGTCGCCCGGAAACTGGCCACCAGATTGTGCGGCAGATCACGCACGAACCCGACCGTATCACTCAGCAACACCTCGATCCCGCGCTCCAGCTTCCATTTCCGCGTCTTGGTATCGAGCGTCGCAAAGAGCTTGTCATCTGCGTAAGTCCCCGCGGCCGTCAGCGTGTTGAAGAGCGTGCTCTTCCCCGCGTTGGTGTAGCCGACGATACAAATCGTGAAATTGTCCTTCGTCCGCTCCTCTATAAGTCGCATCTTCCGTTTCTCGATCTCCTCAATCTCATCGCGCAACCGGCTGATGCGTTTTCGGACGAGTCGCCGGTCGATTTCCAACTGCTGTTCGCCCGGCCCGCGTGTGCCGATGCCCGCCGGCGCGCCACCGGCGATTCGTTCCAGGTGCCCCCACATCTGCGTCAGGCGCGGATAGGTGTATTGCATCTGTGCCAGCTCCACCTGCAATTTCGCCTCGTGGGTTTGTGCTCGGGTCGCGAATATATCGAGGATCAATTCCGACCGATCCAAAACTTTGATCCCCTCGGTTGGCTTGCTGCCCGCTTCTTTGTTGATGATCCTTTCCAATGCCCCGATCTGACCCGGCGAGAGATCGTTGTCGAATACGATCACATCCGCCTTCTCCTTGATGGCCATCTCCGCCAGCTCGATGACCTTCCCGCTTCCGACATAGGTGCCCGCATCAATGCGCTGGCGTTTCTGGAGCATCGTGCCGACGACCTTGGCCCCGGCGGTCTTGGCCAGCGATGCCAGTTCCCCCAGCGGATCGCGCGGGTCGGCGGTCGATTTGGGCAGGATCACACCAACCAGGATCGCCCGTTCCTGGCGGACCGACATTTTTGTTCGCAGTTGAGCCACGGGAGCATCTTACCGTTCATTCGCGCCGATAGCGCTGGCGGTGGCATGAGTCGATATATGGCTCAAGCTTACGAGCCACTGTGTGATTCCCAAATCAGCCGCGATCCGAGCGCATTCCCCAGACAGATTCACACGAGGCTGGCCGCTGGGGTCGCGGGCGATTTCGATGTCCGTCCAGGCGATTTTCCCACGCCAGCCGGTGCCTAAAACCTTCAGCACCGCCTCTTTGGCCGCGAATCGCCCGGCCAGATGCTCAAACGTTCGCTTGGGATTCGCATTGCAATATTCCTGCTCCACCGGCGTAAAGACGCGATCGAGGAAATGCTGCCCGTGCTCCTCGCACAGCCGCCGGATGCGGTCGGTTTCGACAATATCGATGCCGTGGCCGAGAATTGCCATGATTCCCAAGCTAACGCGGCAGGGGAAGAAGGCAAGGGGAAAGAAGTTGCGAGTTGTTAGTTGCTGGTTGCTGGTTAAGAAATCCTCTTTCTTCAACCAGCAACTAGCAACCAGCAACTAACTCCCCCCATTGACACCATCCCGCGTCTCCGGATACTCCTGCTGGTGGTCAAAATCTTTGGAGGTTTCGCGTGAAATGGATGGCTGTCGCATTGGCCGTATTGTTGCCGCTCGCCGCTTGCAAGAGCGGGGATACTTCAAGCGCGCCCAAGCCCGCCGCCGCGAAGCTCGCCCCGAACGATCAGGTGCTGGCCACCATCGGCACCGATCGGATCACGCAGAGTGAAATTCAACCCGTTCTCATGGAAGCCTATGGCTTGCCTGTGCTGCTCAAATTCGTTGAGCTGCATCTGGTTCGCGAAAGAGCGGCCGCCGAGCACATTGTGATTACGCAGGCGGATATTGATGCCGAGCGCGTTCTGACGATGCAGATGCTCAAAAAAGCCGCCCAGGAGCAGACCGCCGCGGTGGGGGGCACGGCTGCGAGTCAGCCGGATGAAGTCGTCCTGTCGCCTGCCGAGATGGATCAGCTTTTGGATCGAATGCTGACGATGCAGCAGATAAGCCGGGCGGAGTTCAATCATTGCCTGCTGGAGGTGAATGCGACGCTGCGCAAGCTCGCCGAGCCGACGATCCAGCCGCTGATCACCGAGGACGCGGTTCATGCCCAGTTCAATCAGACCTACGGCGAGAAGGCACTGGTCCACTACATCCTGGTTCAGAACATGGTTGACGCCCAAAGTGTCGAGCAGGATTTGGCCGGCGGAAAAACCTTTGAGGAGGCTGCCCAGGCCAAGGGGCAGGAAGTAAAAGAGTTCCAGCCCTTCTCGCGCGTGACCGCGGAAATTCCCGAAGTCATCCGGCAAGTGGTTTTCTCGCTCAAGCCCGGGCAGGTTTCCGATCCGGTGCAAATTAACCAGTTTATCCTGGTGATGAAGCTGATGGATTTGATCGCGCCGCAGCACGCCAAATATGAAGATTACAAGGATGCGGTTCGCCAGACTCTGCACGATGCCAAGCTGAAGGAAGCGATGAACAAGCTGAATGTCCAGTTGGCCAGGAGCGCTCTGGATATCATGCAGATCAACGATCCCATGCTGAAGAAGCAGTGGGAGCAGCGCCGGGAGGCGAGCAACGTGCAGGCCAAGTCGGCGGCGGACATTCGGAAGCAATTGGATCAGACCCATGCCGATCAGGCCGCGGCAGCCACAATACCCTCCATTCCCAATCCATTTGGCCCCGCTGCCACGATGTCTTCGCCGGCGCAGGCTCCCTCGACAGCCCCGGCGCAATAGACCGGCGAGATTGCTACAATATTCACTGCCATGAACCAACCGCCATTTAAAATCGACGTCTCGGCCCGCATCGCCAGGCTCCCGCCGTACCTCTTCGGACGCATCAACAAGATGAAGTACGACAAGCGGGTGGCGGGGATCGATATCATCGATCTGGGGATGGGAAACCCCACCGATCCCACTCCCGAATCGGTTATTGAGAAACTGTCCGAAGCCGCGCGCGATCCGCGCAACCATCGCTACAGCGTGAGCAACGGCGTGGCGGGCCTTCGACGCGAAGTCGCCAAGAAATATCACGACAAATATGGCGTCGAACTGAATCCCGAAACCGAAGTGATCGCCACCATCGGCAGCAAGGAAGGCTTCAGCCATCTCTGTCTGGCTTTGCTGGGGCCTGGCGATACCGCCATCGTCCCCGATCCATCCTTTCCGATTCACGTGTACGCGGTGGCGATGGCCGGCGCGAATGTGATCCGCGTGCCGCTGGGAAATGATCAGGCGTTCCTCGACCGCATCGAGAAGGTGATCGAGGGATTGTATCCGACGCCAAAGCTATTGATCTTGAATTACCCGCACAATCCCACGGCGGTCACGATTGAGGCCGCGTTCTGGGACCGCGCGATCGCCATGTGCCGACGGCACGGGATCATGATCATCAGCGATTTCGCCTACGGCGAAGTCTGCTTCGACGGCTACAAGGCCCCGAGCTTTCTCGCTGCCGACGGCGCCAAGGAATTGGGCGTGGAATTCACCACCATGTCCAAGAGCTACAACATGGCCGGCTGGCGAATCGGTTTCTGTGCCGGCAATTCCGAGATGGTCAAAGCCCTGGCGACGATCAAAGGCTATTACGACTACGGCATCTTCGCGCCAATCCAGATCGCAAGCATCATCGCCATGCGCGAGCACGGCAATGTGCCGGCGGAGCAGAGCAAGCTGTACGAACATCGCCGCGATGTCGTCTGCCGCGGATTGGATCGATTGGGATGGACGTACGAGAAGCCTCGCGCCAGCATGTTTGTCTGGGCGAGGATCAAGCAGGAACATCTCAAAGGCGAAGGCTCAATCGAGTTTTGCCTGCGCATGATGGACGAGGCCGCGGTAGCGCTGGCCCCAGGCCGCGCGTTTGGAGAGGGGGGCGAGAATTGCGTCCGCATCGCGCTGGTCGAGAATGAACATCGCCTGAAACAGGCGATGCAGAATCTCGAAAGGGTCCTGATGCCCCGCCAACCCAAGCCCAAGAGGCCTAAGGCTGCGACGGCGTGAAAGTGGCCACGCATGGTTGAAATCCGCGACATCAAGGCTGCTGCCCGTAAGATCGCTCAGGCCTTTGGGCCGGAGCGCATCATTCTTTTCGGCTCGTACGCTTATCGAAAACCGTCGGAGGATTCGGACGTCGATTTTCTCGTTTTGGTAAAGGGGAATCGCGTCCACGATGACGCTTTGAAAATCCGGCTTGCCGTCGATTTTGATTTTCCGGTGGATATTTTGGTGCGGTCGCCAAATGAATTTGAGCGGCGGATCGAAATGGGCGATTGTTTTCTCCGCGAGATTCGCGACAAAGGAAGGATTCTCTATGAAGCCCCGTGTCGAACCAACAGAACACAGATCGCCATAAAGGTCTGATTTCGAAAACCAAACAAATGGACCGCGTTCTCGTCGCTCTGATAGTAATTGCCATCGGCGCATTGATGGTTAGATCATTTGCACGCGCGTTCTTCTATCCGATTCCGAGTGGGATGCCGGAACCGGACCAAGTAGATATAGCGTCCGCACTGGCGCGATTTGAAGCGGCGCTGGGAAAATATGCACCTCAGGTGCTTGCGAAGTTGCAACCCGGGCTTACGCAAGAGCAGATAAGGGAAATCGAGTCCAAACACAGACTATGCCTTACAGAGGAACTCCGTGCGCTTTATCGATGGAGGAATGGAACGCCTAGAGCTTCGCTGGTTACACTGATTCCGGGCCACACTTTCCTGCCCCTGGAGGAAGCGGCGGCCATGCGCGATGAACTGCGCCGTCAAGCAGCGGCAGCGCCGGTTGTACAACGTTTGTCATATTCTTTGTTCGCGGGACATCGCGCGACTTGGATTACGATACTCGATGACCTATGTGGCGACGGATACTTTTACGATTCGGGGCGGCGTGGTCTCGAAGGAAGTTTCTTCTATCATTTTGCTGAAGACCGTACGTATCGGTACTTCCCATCAGTTGTGAATTTCCTCTCCGGTGCCTCGGAATTTTATGAGGCCGGTATTTACCGCAGTAACTCGAAGGGTGAGGTTTCAGAGAATGTTGAGCGCGCGTTCGCGCTTTGGCCGCGTTATGCCTCGTGGCCCGGCAAGACTTGATTCGTTTCCTCCGCAGCGGAAAACACCCATGTGGCAACGCCCTGCGGGCTATCCTGCAGCGCGGCTTGGCCGGGTAATTACCGCTCATCTTATGTATATGCAGGTCTTCAGTCATCATCATCCCTATCCCCCGAATCCAATTTCGTCCGCGTCCGCGACGGAATACTCGACTCCGGCCCCTTTACCGTCTTCCACGTGATCTCATCCAACTGATCCGCCGGGGCGGCATCCGCCCTTGTGAAATCCATCGCATCCGAATCCTGCGCCATCTTCAGGCGTGGATCGTCCGCGGCCAGATCGGAAGCCTTCGGATTCACCTCCGCCAGCACGGCGCGGGAGGGCAGGCTCGCTTCATACGTCGCGGCGTTATTCGGTGCGGTGTCCCAATCCATTATCGGATCGGCCACCGCATCGTATTGGGCCATCGGCGGGAGATTCAGCAGCAGCTCAATCGTTTTGAGCATGCTGTCGGTGTTATAGAAATTGTGATCGACGCTGTTGGCTTTGATCCACGGGCTGATAACGAACCCGGTCGTGCGGTGGGCGTCGACATGATCCATGCCGCTTTGGGCGTCGTCTTCGATGATGAAGATCGCGGTGTGCTTCCAAATCGGGCTGTTGCTGATCGCCTGCACGATCTCGCCGACAGCGTAGTCGTTATCCGCGACCATCGACTTGGGCGTATGCTGGGCGGACCGCGCGCCGCCTGTGTGATCGTCAGGCACGCGGATCATCATGAGCGTCGGGACCGCCCCCCCGGATGCGTCCTTCTTTAGCATCATCTGAAATTCGCGATTCCATTCGGTAAAACGACTCGGCGCATTCGCCTGGCCATAGGTTGCCTCGCGGTAGAGATAGGCGTTGTTGCCGGTCTCAGTCGCGTACATCTGCGGGGCGTCGCTGTCGGCGAAATTCAGATCGAATCGCCGGTAATCGATGTCGGTGATCCCCGCCAGATCGTGGCCGGCAGGACGCAACTCGGAAACGGTCGGATAATTATCCGGCGGCTGATCACTTTCATTGGTCATGAAGAACCCGTAATTCCGCATCGAAAGCCCGGCCGCATGCGCCAGCGACCAGATATATTTCCCCGTCCCTGCGACATCCGGCATCGGCACGGTCTTCTTCGCATTCGCCGGCACTGTGATCGGCTTGCCATCCGCATCCGTGTCCGGCGTTCCCGCCACCGGCACATTGTTGTTGGTGCCTTCATAGTCGTACGGCCGGCCGCGGTGGGAATAGTGGTAGGGGATCGTCCTCTCGACAAACGCGTCGGCCATTCCCTGCGTGCTCCAGACCCAACCGTCGCCGCTCACTTCGCCGCAGGCGTAGAGATTGTCAAAAAGCACAAACCGATCGGCCAGCGCGTGTTGATTGGGCGTGATGTCTTTGCCAAACAGCACAAGCGATGGATCGCCGTTGCCCGCCTTCACATCGCCCATCACCTGATCGTATGTGCGGTTTTCCTTGATGATGTAGACGACGTGCGTGATGTTGCCGCTGGAAAGGCCGATCGACGCCAGCGGATTCGTCTTTGGGCTGGTCAATTCATCGAGCCGGTTTTCCTTCAGAACTTCCTGGGTTGATTTATCCAGATCACTAACGCTTGCCGGCAGATCGACGTCGGTAACGTTCCCTTCGATCACGCTGAGAATGGACGTGGTATTCCGCAGTGGATCATTGGGATTCTTCACGTTATTGGGAACGCGAACATCCCGTCCCTTGCCGTTGGCGACGAGAATCTTCTTTCCATCGGGCGTTACCGCCAGGCTCGTGGGATACCACTGCGTGGGCACATACCCCAGAAGCTGCCCGACGGCGGGATCGACTACCGCCACCGCGTTCATATCGCCCAGAGCGGCATAGAGCCTCTTCCCATCCGGCGAAAGCGCTAGCCCGATCGGCGTCGCCCCCGGCAGATCACGGGCCATGCTCGGGCGCAGCAGAACGGTTGCTGATACCTGATTGTTTGCGGTATCGACGATGGAAATCGTGTCACTTAAGGAATTGGCGACATATAGCTTTGATTCATCTGATGAAAGCAGCAACGCCACAGGCCGCGCGCCGGTGGTGATTGTCGTCACGAGCCTGGGATCCGATGCGTCATGCGTGTCGACCACGTATACATCGCCGTCGCGCTCCGAAGCGACATACGCCCGGGTGCCGTCACGCTTAGCGGTTATTCCAAGGGCATAGTTGGATGTCCCGCCGTATTTGGAAGTCAGCAGAAATCGGCCGAGTTGTTTGTTGGTGGTGGTGTCGTAGATGTACAAGCCGCCGGGCGAATCAAGAGGCTTTCCCGTATCCGATGCGTTGTCCGCGACATAAAGATGGTTGTGATCGTCCAGCGCAAGTCCGACCGGGATAATCCCCGGTGTGTCGATGTCCGTGCTAGCCGTCAGCTTCCCCGCGTCGTCCATCTTCAAAACCGCGATTCGCTTGGCCGATCCCTGGGCGGCGTAAATCGTATTGTCCGCGGATATCGCCAGGCCGTAAAACAAGCCGTAATTGGCGATTAATCGCGTCGCTGCTGCCACCATGTTCTCACCGGCCAGCGGCGCGTTTGGCGATCGGCCATTGGAATAATCGACGTGCGATACCCCGGCATCATCCGCCGTGCCGATGGTCCAAAGCGATTCGTTCTCGCCGACATCCGTCACGATGGCGAATTTGCGATCGGGCGAAAGGATCATGTTGATCGGCAGGTTCCCCACGACCTGTACCGGCCCGGTGGGCTGAACAATATATTTCCCGGTAATCAGCGGCGGGGGGCTATTTGGCGCGGCACCGTCGCTGCAACCAAACAGTGATAGCCCGCCGACGACAAGGAATAGTCCGAACATCCGTTTCATAAGGCTCTCCAAATCCAACTCTACCGCGCGACTGGAATTATCCGGCAAACTTGCGAGAATCTTAACAAAGAGTAACGGCCAATTCATGACTGACAAAATCCCCGCACAACCGGCATCGCCGCCAGGAGCCACCAGTCGCCTCGAAGTCGACACATTCTGCGCCGGCTGCAGCTACAACCTTCACGGCCAAAATGTCTGGCGCGATGAGAACCTCGGCCTGATGGTCTGCCGATGCCCGGAGTGCGGCAAATTCCATCCCGCCGGAACAGGCGTCAGTGCTTCCTCCGTCTGGCTCAATCGCCTGGCGTTCATGCTTCTGACCAATTGGATTTTCATTTGCCTGATCGTGCTCTTCCTGGGCGGCGGGATCTTATTTGGGATGCAGATGGCTTATTTGGAAGACTTTACCGTAAGTGCGTATGTGACGCCGGACGGGCAGATCGTCGACGTCAGTTATCAGAATCAAATCAACAATCCGGCGTCCCAACCACAGAACTATACCCCAACGTACACGGTCCGAGGCACCGGCCAGATTGTTCCCATTGCGACGGTCAGGCGGGTTTACCGCGCTCCCGTCGAATATGGCCCCAATGGAGTTCAGACGGCCCAGCCCCTTTGGGAAGTCTATATGCCGTTTGTGCTGGTCAATTTCTTTGACAGCCTGATCCTGGGCATTTTTATCGCCGCCGCGATGTTCCATATCCGCAGGCGTACTTATTACTTTCTGATATTGCCGATTCTCGCGGGCCTCGTTGCATTTCTGGTCTGGAGAACCGAATCCCATACCAATGCATTCACCGCCTGGTCGCTGGGATGCATCGCGCTTTGGTGCCTCTACGATATGTTTTTCCTGGCGGCAGGCATCGCCATCGGCAGGCCGGTGGCGCGGCTGACCATCTCCCTCATCGTCCCGCCAAAGCCGCGCCAATATTTTGCATTCCTCTGGCTGGCGGATGGGAAGGCCTATCCCAGCACAATTGCCAAAGCTTGATTGTTCAAGGCCGAATCGGCTATCGCAGCAATCCGCTCTCCTTAAACCGCGTCACATCTTCCTGCATCACGATATTGTTGTATCGCAGCAGCGTTCCTTTGGCCTTCTCCAATTGCGCCAGCGCGATGTTGTAATTGGCCAGCGCCTGCGCCTCATCCTGAAAGGCCTGTGACAGGGATTCCTGAATCTGCAGCTTCAACTGGACGAATTCCGGCGTCAGCGGCTGATTCGCCTTTTCGCGGTCGTTGATTCTGATCAGCGCCTGTTGCGCGTCATACCTTGCCCGCCGGGCGATATTGATCCGGTCCCAGGTGGTCGTCACTTGCCGGGTGGCGGTCTTTACGTCGACGGCAATCGTTTCGATAAACGCCCTGTATTGCTCGATCGCCTGCAGCCGCTGATTGACCGATCGCTCCAAAATCCCGCGCGGGCCGCGATTGCCCAGCGGAACTTGCAGCTTGAGGCCCAGCGATCCATCGATGTGGTCAAACTCCGCGTTTGTTTGCAATGCCGACGGCTCATCCGGCCCGGCGCCCTGCGGCCCGACCGAAGCCGTCACGTCCAGCTCTGGCAGAAGATTATTCTTCGCCACGTTTTCAGTGATCGCCGCCTCGTCAATCTTGATCTGCTGCTCGGCCAGCTCAAGGCGATTCCCCATGGCCGTATGAACCTGATCCTCCTCGTCAAACTGCATGACCTGCTCGACCGGCTGGTCGGCGGGGAGGATGATCGTGTTGGAGCTGACCGGATATTCCGGATCGCTCATCAGCCCCTTGATCTGATCCGACAAATCCCGCGCCTGGGATTTGAACTGCACCAACTGCCCGCGCCGGGTTTCCAGGGCACTGGCCGCCTGCTGTACCTGCAGGTCGCTCACATCCAGACCCTTTTGCATGCGGTCAAACAGAATGTTGTATTCATCCAAGGTCTGCTGAACCAGATCCTTTTCGATCTGAATGTCGCGCTCGGTCTGCATCAACTGCCAGTAGGCCTTTTCGATATCCGAGGCGTTCTGCTCGACCGTCTTGCGGAATTCCTGCATGCTGACTTTCTGATTCAGCCGGTCGATGACGATTCGCGCGTGATTGACGTTGTAGCCGAAGTTTTTCAACAGAGGCTGAGTCAATTGCAGGTTCAGATCGCTGGTATAGACGGGATTGAACTGCGACTGCTGCGGGTTGAGCCAGCTGGTGCCGGTTTCGTATTGCACCTGGATCTGCCCGCCGCTGTCCAGGTTCTGCTGCACGCCGGTTTGCAATTGGGTGGTATCGGACTCCAGGACATTGCTGACGATCAGTCCGCCGCCGTTGAAGCTGTTGAAGATGTTTCCGCCGTTGAGTTCGTTCTTGTGCTGGTACTGGAGATTGGTGAAGAAGATCGGATCGAAATTGCCTTCGGATTCGACGACTCGCGCGCCCTCAATGGCCGGCTGATAGCCCGCGACCTTCACATCATGGTTGTTGGCCACCGCGCGCTGAATGATTTCATGCAGACTCAATCGCACGATCGGATCGCCCTCAAGATCGCGCCCGCTGATGGGAGCGGCGATGACCGGCCCCGGCGCCGATGCGTCCGCGGTCGCAGCCGATCCGTTCGGATCGACGCGCGTGGTGGGCAGCGGCTGCATCGTCTCCGCCGTTCCCTCGCCCGCGTGCGAACGCTCCAGTTGCTGCATCATCCGCGGATCAAAGAGTTGCGGATCCCCCAAATTGCAGCCGGCTGCCCAAACTGAAAGTGATGCCAATCCCGCGCCAAGCAATATTTTTGAAATCATTCGCTCCATCCGTGTATGGCGGCCAAAGTCCGTTCAGACCCGCAGGCATCGCCCGTATATCGGAGGCGAAGCCTCCGATCCCATGTTTTTACCGGCCCCAAGCCCGATTCACAACCCGCCAGAGCCCGGTAGTAGCGATTTTTCGGTACGTGGCGCAAATTGGGAGGGAATGATGAATGCGGAATGCTGATTGGTGAATAAAGTCGGGGATCGGCGGCTATTTCTTAATTCAGCATTCATCATTCACCCTTCAATATTTCCCCCTTGTATCCCCTCCATCCGCCCTGATACACTCTAGCTATGCCGCAGACGACTCAGATGGAGCAACTGGCCATCCTGCAACGCGTCGCTCAAGACGTGGGCGTCTATCCCATTGAAGCTTACGAGTTCGTTCAGCGCGGTCTGGCCTATACCGTTGCCAAAATCCACGGCCCGGCTCGGCCGGAAAAGTGCCGGCATGTTTCCGGCCAGCAGCTTTGCGAAGGTCTCCGCGTCTATGCCCTCCGCCAATGGGGCATGATGGCCCGCACCGTCCTCACGCATTGGAACATCACCTCCACCTTCGATTTTGGCCGGCTAGTTTTCAGCATGGTCGACCACAAGGTGATGAGCACGACTGAAGAAGACAACATCGAAGATTTTCGCAACGTCTACGATTTCCGAACGTTTGACAGCAGCTATCGCATCCCCGGCTCCCGCCAGTAATTTGTCCCCATGAAACGCCGTCCCGTTCTGTTCGTCATCCTGTGCATCGCATACGGATTGTGGATGAGCGCGCTAGTGGCGATGTATGTTCTCACCGTCTATCCACGACGGCATTGAAGTTGAGCCATATCGCGGCTCGACATGTTTATCGCAGAGCCGCGGCGATGTTTCCGCCATCGACTGTCGTTACATCGGCCGTTGTCTTCAACGCCAGGGCGTGACTTAGAAAAGCCTGCGCGACATCCTGTGCTGTCACCTCGCGCTTAAGCAGATTGCCGGCCATGTAGTCCTCTTCGGTTATGCCGCGCGCCGAGGATCGCTTGGCGATCATTTCCGGCGTCAACAACCCCGATCGAATCCGATCGGCGTTGACCGCATTGGCGCGGATGCCGTCCTTTCCGTAATCAAGTGCATATTGCCGCACTAGAAATAGCGTAGCTGCCTTGGGCAATCCATAAGGCCCGAAATCCGCGCCGGGATTGACCGCCTGCTTGGAGACATTAAACAGTAGCGCGCCCCCGGTGTCCTGTGCGAGCATGACCCGCACGGCGGCCTGGGCGATCTTCTGATGCGCAAAGAAATTGATCTCGAAACTTTTGCGGAGGATCGATTCATCGACTTCGCCAATTCGTCCCTGCCATGCGGCGCCGGCGTTGGAGACGACGATATCCACGCCGCCGAATCGGGCGGTGACCGCTTCGAACGCCGACGCCACCGATGCGGTGCTGGTCACGTCGCATTGAACGGCCATTACCGCTACACCGATTTGTCGCGCCGCTTCTTTCGCGGCGGCCTCATTCAAATCAAGCAAGGCAACTTCCGCGCCATTGTCGGCGAAGAGTTTGCCCGTTGCCGCCCCGATCGTCCCGCCGCCGCCGGTGATGACGGCGACCTGCCCCGCCAGCGGCTTGGGTGGAGTTTTTCCCAGCTTCGCCTGCTCCAAAGACCAGTACTCCATATCGAATAGATCATTCTCCGGCAGCGACTGAAACCGCCCGATTGCCTCAGCATCGGTGATCGTCTGAACCGTCGATTCCGCGATATCCGCGGCAACTTTCGCTTCATTCGAATTGTGCCCCAGCCCGAATAATCCGAGCCCCGGAGCCAGCACCACGCGCGGCATTGGATCAAGTTGCCGTTTGGGAATCTTCTGCCGCGCATTGTGCCGGGCAAAATAGGCCCGATATTCCGCCACATAACGCTGCACCGCCGCGCGCAGGTCCTCGGCGAATGACTTCGACAGCGGCAGGGGGGCGGGAGGCGAGATCAGCGGGCGATTCTTGGTGCGGATGGTGTGATCCGGCGTCACAACGCCTGATTGGCTGTATCGCCCAAGATCGCGGCCGTTCACATATTGCAGGATGGCCAGGCTCGTTCGGAAATCCAGGATCATCCGGCGATAGGCGCCTTGTATTGCCGGATCGGGAATGCTGCACGCGCCCCGGATGATGGGCGCGACCTGCGTGAGTGGAGCGATGTTCGCCGGCAAATCGCCTGCGATGAATACCTTCGTCTTCGCCGCGGGCCTTCGTGCTTCGGCCAGACTCACCAGCCCGATCATGCGCTCGTACGATTCCTGTGCCGATTCACCAAACGTGAAGATGCCATGATGCAACAGAATCAACCCTTCCACCTGCGGTTGCGAATCGAAGATCTGGGCCGCCTGAATCGCCAGTGCGAATCCGGGCATCACATAGGGCACCAACGCCGCCCGCTTGCCGTACACCTCACGGCAAATCGCTTCGCGGTCCGGCTGATTGGCGATGCTTAGCACAGCGCTGGAATGAGTATGGTCGATGAACTTATGCGGCATAAACGCGTGCAGCAGCGTCTCCACTGAAGGCGTCGGCGCTGCGGGATCGACAAGGTTCGACCGCAGAATCGCGACCATCTCCTCATCGCCCAACGAGGATAATTTCCGCGTCTTCCCCAGGGGCGCAAGGCGCACAGCGGGCAATCCCGCGGGCTCGATGTCGGCCAGATCCCAGCCACTGCCTTTGACGTGAATCACGTCGATTGTCTCGCCGAGCAGATCGCGCCCGGTGGTTTTTACCGATGTGTTGCCTCCGCCGTGCAGCACGAGATTCGCGTCGCGCCCGAGTAATCGCGAGGTGTAGACGCGCAGTGCCACGTCTGGATTGACCCCGGCAGCGCCGTAACGTTCGACGCATTGCTGCGCATCTTTATCGACCCAGCGGCTAAGCATGTTTCGACTCCCGCCTTTCGGGGAAAAGTGTCTCAAGCCCTTCGCGCGACGCCACGCATACGCCGCGTTCCGTGATTAGTCCCGTGACTAATCGCGCCGGCGTAACATCAAATCCCCAGTTGCCGGCGGGGCTGGATTGGGGAGTGAGGCGGACGGTGGAGAGGTTTCCATCACTGGTCATTCCCGAGATTCTCGTTATTTCCGTCGCATCCCGCTCCTCAATTGGGATTTTACCTCCATCACTCAAATTCCAGTCGATCGATGGAGACGGAAGGGCCACATAAAACGGCACAGCGTTGTCTTTGGCCGCGAGTGCTTTGAGATACGTTCCGATTTTGTTTGCCACGTCGCCATTGGATGCCGTCCGGTCGGTCCCCACGATACAGAGATCGACTTTTCCGCGCTGCATGAGATGCCCGCCGGTGTTGTCCGCGATGACGGTGTGCGGCACGCCATGCTGGCCCAGCTCCCAGGCTGTGAGACTGGCCCCCTGATTGCGCGGGCGCGTTTCATCGACCCAGACATGCACTTTGATACCGGCATCATGGGCCGCGTATATCGGCGCGGTGGCCGTTCCGACATCGACGGTGGCCAGCCAACCGGCGTTGCAGTGCGTGAGGATTTGGATTGCGTGATCTCCATGTTGCCGCGCCTTCAGCAGCGGCAATCCGTGCCTTCCGATGCATTTGTTCATAGCGACATCTTCGTCACAGATGATTTCCGCCAGTTGCCATGCCGCCTTGGCTCGATCTGACGGCTTTAGTTTCGCGAGTTCGTTTTTGCACCGATCCAGCGCCCACCGGAGATTAACCGCCGTCGGCCGCGTTGCGATCAGAATCTGATAAGCCTGATGCAGCGATGCATCGGAAGGATCAATCGTCGCGGCCAGCGCCATTCCAAACGCCACCGTCGCTCCGATCAGCGGAGCGCCGCGCACGCGCATGGTCTTGATCGCCTCAGCCACTTCTAGCGGGGATCGAAGCGAAAGCTTCACGAGCGCGTGCGGCAACCGGGTTTGATCGATGATCCCCACGGACACGCCGCCCTCGGGCCAGATGGTTCGCATTGGGACGCCGTCCACTCGCATCGCAGGCTCCTGTCACCTCCACCAATAGTGCGTCGGCAAGCGGCAGTCAAATTGGGCAAGGAAACCGTTACCTCTGCCCCTCCAACCAAGCACGAACCCCGCCTACCGGCGGTGGCCCACCCAACTGAATGACCAGCAGCGGACAGGTTTGTTCCTGGGCATGTCCGCTGCTGTAAGCCCCCTGCGTCCCGATCAATAAAATCAATGTTCTGTCGTAGGACGATTCGGTCGAAAAACTACTGGCAATTGAGGGTGTAGTGTTCTGACTTTGACCGGTTGTGGCTCCGCTTTGGCAGGCGATTTCGATGTCGGCTTTCCACCCTGTTCCATGCACAGCCGATATCTTCATGGTTCCATTCACTGTGTTCGTCAATGTCATTTTCTGGCCTCCCAATACAAGGTCCAGCCCGCTGTTTGTCGCAACCGCAACGGTCTCTGCATCGGTGGAAGCCTGTGGGAATGCCAAACGTTCCGGCATCGCCGACAAAGCCCGCACCTGATTGGCAGGACTCTGTGTCAATAACTTCGCCAGTTGCACGCGATCAATCGTCATGAAAGGGGCGGATCGGGAGAGATCGTTCGCCGCCGCTCGAATTCGGTCGGCCAGGGCCGGGTCAATCGCCGCCTGGAACACAAATCCACCGACTGGCAATCCCGCGGCGTTAAGCGTGGGCGCCGGCGCGATGATCGGAGCAACCAAAACGCTCGGACTCTTAGCCGGCGCACCATGCGTGCGAATGAGCGTTCCCCCGGATATTCCGAAAATGACCAAACACGCCGTAGCCGCAAGAATCAATCTTCTTTTTCGATGCGATTTAGCGGCGTCAGCGATCGCCTTTGCGGGCGCGCCAACGGATGCAGGATTGGCCGCCGCCTCAATGACCCCCGCCGGCGCAAGGGGCGACGGATGAATCCCCAAACCCGCCGCCAGCGCCGGCATCGCGATCCCCACACCCTCCCGGCTCAAAGTCTCCCGCAGCAGTTTCACCGCGCGCGACACGCGCATCTTGGCCGCTTCCGGGGAGATCCCCATTGCCTTGCCGATCTCTTCGTACTGCCGCCCCTCAAAAAATCTCAGCACGATCGCGTCCCGATTTGGCTTCTTAAGCCGGATCACGGCGTCATTGAGTGCGCGCGACACCTGCTGCCAGTCCAGATCCGATGGCGGCTCATCCGCGATCTCCGATTTGGCGGCGCCCAATTCGTGTTTGATCCGCCGCCGCCGGCTCCGCATGACCTGCGCGCTGACGTTGCAGGTCACTCTGAACAACCATCCGCCCAGAATTACGTTTGGTTTAATTCGCTGGGAATTTCGCCACAAAAGCAAAAAGACGGCCTGCGTCACATCGTCGGCAAGGTGGGCATCACCCAAAGCCCGAAGCGCCGTGGCATAAACCATGTTGACATGACGCCCGACCAGGCGCGCAAACGCCTCCTGCGAATTGTTGTCAACAACTTCGCTCAGCAACTGCCGGTCTTCGTCCATTCCACTCAAGTCTTGCCCATTGAGAATCGCGATGCAAGCCGTCGCCGTGGTGCCATCAGGAACAGTCCGCCGGTGCCTAGCAGCGCCACGCCGCAGGGTTCGGGCGTTGTGTCCAACGTCTGACCGAAGTAAGGCGATTGCGGGTCGGCAATCGTCACCTGATATTCTGAAGGGTCCAAGATCGTGGCCGCGCTGTTACTAAGCCCAACGCTGGGCGTGTCCAGCAAAGTCACCTGAATCCCAATGAGATTAAACGTGGCATCAATCCCCGCCGTTCCGTTCTCGCCACTGAGCACAAAATTATTACAGTTGACGGATGCGTTGAGGGCCAGAAATGCGGTGCCGCCGAAGGTTGTTGTCGTTGTTCCAGCAGGCGACGCCGGCAGGATTTGGCTGAAGGTCGGCCCCCCGGCGGTGTATTTGATTTGCCCGAGTCCGGTCGCGGCGCTTCCTGCTGCAAAGGTGGTGCTGGTCGTGGATCCCTGGACCAACGAGTTGGCGTCGGCCTGGGTCATGGTGAATCCCGTTAACGTATCCGTTCCCTGCACGCTATAAATCGGAGCGACCTGAATCGCCGCCCCGGCGAGCGACGGATTAGTCGGCGTGATCTGTACTTGCGTCTTCCAGTTAGTCAAAATCAGCGCGCCACCCGTTGAGGAGGGCGTCGCGGGTGTCGAAATGACCTGGTCGTTGATATGCATGGTCATCGCAACGCCTCTATCGGGCACGGGATTCATGCCCATCGAATAGGACGCGCGGGCGGTCATGCCGTTGAGAGAGGTATTCACTGAATCGCTCAGGTTGTTTTGCCCGGTTTGTGTCTGCAGGAACCAGTATGGGGTAGCGCCTGAAAGCGAGCCGATCATTTCCCCGCGGTTCTGCGCCAAGGCTCGATCCGTGTCCAGCAAGAAAGTGAAAAGAGCAATGAATACGCCCAGAGCGAGTTGCGGCGTAACTCCGTTTACAGCCTTTCCAAAAGTCATTTGTGCCTCCCCGGCAATGTAGGGCCATGAAATCGCAGTCTTCATGGCTATATTGCCGCCCGCTCAAATGCGTAACCGAAATTTCGCTGCTGCTATCCCCGTCCAAACGGAAGCCACTTTCTCATCGCATCCAGTGTCCCCCGGGCCTGATCGGCCTTCTCGGTCGTGATCCCCAGAATCTCCTCATTGTGCGGTGACATCGGCGCGTTGGGCGATCGTCGCCTGCGCCTTGGCGGGAGTAGATTGATCCCCTTCTTCTTTAGCCACGGCCGCACATTTCGCCGCAGGTGGGGTAGGAATCCGATGAGTAAATTCAGGAATCGCAGGAACCAGAACATCGCCAGCCAGCTACCGGCCACCGCCAGGCAGTAGAGGACGATTGTCCGCCAGTCACCGATTCGTTCCGAGTAAAATGGGGAATGTTCGCGGTGCCCGATCAGCCAGACAATCAATGGCGGGAAGATCAGCGCAGCGGCGGCGCGGATCGACCGCGTTCGGCGCGAATAAAGATTCATCGGCAACCCGCGCAAAAGCCGGCTGGTGAGCCGCCGCTTGCCGGGGAACGTGATCAGGCCAAATCCAATCAGAAATATCGGGGTTCCCAACGGCCCGGGGAAAACGCCCCCCACAACCGCTGCCGACACGATCAGAAAATACCCCACCAGGTTCCGGACGATCACCCAGAAATAGCGCGTAAAGAACGCGCCGATGCCCGCGTATCCGAACGAAGGTCTGGCTTTGAACCGCGTTTGTTTTGGCATCACCTGTTACCCAATTCTAGGGGGGGCAATATGGCAAAGCCATGGCAGAACGCGCTCAAGACCCCTCTTCCACGACCAGCGCCGGTTGACGCGATTCATTGCGGATCCACATGATGTTCTTGAGATAAATGAACGATCCAAATGCCTGCCCGAGCAGCCCGATCGGATCCCGCCGCCAGAAGAAATACGCCAGCAACATGAGCGATCCGATAAGGCTCATCCACCAAAAAAGCGGTGGAACGACGGATTTCCCCTGGCGCTCGCTCGCCAGCCATTGCACAATCATCCGCCCCGTGAAAAGCACTTGCCCGAAAAATCCGATCCCCAGCCACAGTGCCACCAGCGGGTTGGAAAGGCCCAACGCCGATCCCGAATTCCCAGCGTCGAACAGTTGCTGCGACATCTCGGCAGGGGTCGCATGTTCCACGCTCCCATTGCCGTGCCTGATCAGGTAGACCATGCTCCCGTCCGATTCCTTCTCCAGATAGACCTGCGAGCTTGCATCCGGCAGCTTGACCTGTACCTGCACCGAATTGGCGGTCGGCGAATGATTTCGAAACATAACCACCGCCGCCACGCACAGCGAAACAATGAAGACCACTTCAGCCGCAATCAAATACCAACGGGACATTGGCAGCCTCCCTTAAACAGCAATAAAACATTGTGAGGATAGCAGGGCGGATGGCAATATGCGCAGTTCGCCAACTAAGCGCATGAATTCGCGACGATCCTTGCCCAAATTATCGCATAAATCATCGAAAAAAAAGGTTTTCCAGATTAAACCTAATTGCTATAGTCTCGCCGGGATTGACGGGAGAATTGTGTTGCCGAACGAATCTTTCTGATTCGCGACGATGATGGAGTTTCACTCCAATTGTTTTTAGCTGTCGCGGTCAAGATGCGTTCTCCTCCCGGATTTATTGTGAACAAGCGCGGCGTGCGTCTTGCGCAAAAGGGCGGCAAATGTTGGACATCGCAGACTCTTTGGACCGGGCCGGAAAGCTGTTGAATTCCGGCGACGGCCCGGCTTCCGAAACGATCTATCGCCAGATCATTGCCGCCCAGCCCAATCAGCCCGATGCCGTCCACATGCTTGGCATCCTGGCGATTCGCAACAATGATATTCATCGCGGCGTGGAGTTAATCCGCAAATCCATATCCCTGAAACCCGACGCCCTTTTTTATTCCAATCTCGGTTACGTACTCACGGCTCTGGAGGATTTTACTGGCGCGGTCGAAGCATGCCGCCATGCGGTGCGGCTCCGCCCGGACATGTCCGAAGCCTATGCTAATCTCGGCAACGCACTCAAGGCGCTGGAAAACTATCCCCACGCGCTGGCCGCCTATCAGCAGGCGGTCGACCTCAAGCCCGATCTGGCAATGTTGCACATGAACAAAGGCGTCATCCACCACGCGATGGGCCAGTACGAACAGGCGATCGCCGCCCAGCGCCGCGCCATTGCTCTGGATCCAAAACTCTGGCAGGCCTGGCACCATCTCGAGCGCGCCCTGGAAGCGGCTGGCAACATCGATCAGGCCGTCGCAACACTTGAACTACTCGTCAGCAATGAACCAAACCCACAGCTTGCGCATTACGATCTGGCGGCATTGGGCCGCGAAGCGCCGCCGCCAATGTCTCCCCCGGAATACATCGTCGATTTATTCAACAGCTATGCCCCAATATTTGAACATCACCTGACGTCGACCCTCGGCTATCGCGCCCCACAGTATGTTCTCGAATCGCTCCAGGAATGCCGCTCTCGCATCGCCCAGGAAGACAAAAAGATCGATATCCTCGACCTCGGCTGCGGCAGCGGCCTGGGCGGCGACGTCTTTCGACCCATCGCCAAATCGATCGTCGGCGTCGATATGGCTCCCGCCATGGTCAAACGCTGTGCGACGCGGGGCGTTTACAATCAGGTTGTCCTCTCATCCGCCTCCGATTATCTCCAAGACCGGTCCCAGCAGTTTGATTTCATTCTCTCCACCGACCTGTTCATTTACATTGGCGACATCTCCGTCGTCATGCATCGCGGCGCAATGGCATTACGCCCTGGCGGCATGATGGGGATATCCATCGAAACCCACGATCACCCCAACGCTGATTTCGTACTTCTCCCCACCCGCAGATATGCCCAATCTGTCTCCTACATGAACCGGATGGCGTCAGAGAATGGCCTGATCGAACTGAAATCGTCCATCATTCCCCTCCGCCGCGAAGGGAATGGATGGATCATGGGCAGGATCTTCATTCTCGCAAAGCCATAACGAAAAATGGACAACTGACAATGGGATATTCCCATTATCAATTGTCCATTATCAATTATCCATTGGCATTTACGCCGTCGTCATTTCCGGCTCGCTCGCCCTTTGCCGCAGCGCATCCATCTTCTCCCTGACTTCCTGCGCAATCCTGGTATTGGGGAAATCGTTCATGATCTCCTCGCCCAGGTTGATCGCTTCAATCCATTTCCGTTCCTGGACGGCCAGCGCAAAGCGCGTGCGCAGCGATTCCCGCTTTTCCTTGAAGACATTCCGCGCGATCTCTGACATCGATTCCGCCTCGGCAGGCGTCAGGTAGAGATCCAACCGCTTGAGAATCTCGATGCTTCCATCCACATCGTGACGGTCCACCGCTTCCTGCCAGCTGTCGCGAAGCTGCTGCTTACGCATCTGCCGGCGATTCTCGATCTCCACCGGCAGACGCTTAAGCTGCTCATCGTTCGGATGTTTTTCAATCAATGCCTGCGCTTCTGTCAGAGCCAGACCCCAGTTCTCTGCCCTGATTTGCCGATCCACCGGGCCCAGCAATTCGGACAATTCCGTCCGCATCACTTCATCCCGCCGGGCGATGATCTCGGTCCGCACGCGGTCGGCTTCCTGCTTGTATCCGAATTCCTTTTCGAAAATGTTGGCCAATTGCAGCGCCGCTTCCCAATCCTTTCGGCCGATCTCTTCAGACAGCGCTCGCCGGATGGCTTCGCGGTCGTTGAGCCGGAATGCGACCGCCTTGGCGCGATCGCTGATCAATTGCTGCTCGCTGATATGCGTGAGCAGATTGGTGGCCAACTGCATGCGTTCGGTCAGCAAACGGACGATTTCAAAATGCCGGTTTTCCTCCGCCGTCTGGCTCGAAGCGCGATCGAGATAGATCGGCAACGTGATAAGGATTCCAATGATCCCCAGCCCACCGGCCGCCAGCAAAGCCGCCCCCATGAGCGACGTTGGCGACTCGCCAGGTGTCGAGTGGAGGAAATCCACCCCCATGATCACCGCGCATAGCGCAGCGGTAAAAGCGATCGAATAAATCCAGGTAAATGATGGTGGTTTTCGTGCGTCCAAAGTCACCTCGGGACAAGAGTTGTTGTCGGCGGAGCCCAGACGACGTGTAATGTGACTCGCCGCTCTAAAGAGTATCATCCCAGATCGCGTTAAGTCAATAATAAATCTCGATGAATAATTGAATCTAAGCCCAAAGGGGTCAAGTCTTTGTGTTATCCGGTTGGGACTGGAGCCTGGCGTCCAATTCCTGCTGCAGACGGACGCGTTCGCCCCCCATGATCGTAAGCATCGCCCACGCACCCAGCAGCCCCACAAAGATCATCAGATAAAGCATCCTCTCCAGCATCGGTCAATTCCCCTTGCCAAGTTGACTGAGGACGGCCCAATAACCCCCATCGTGGTACATAGAAGGGGTCTGGTTATTCAGGCTGGGGAGGATGGTTTGCTCCTCAACCAGCTTGAACTGCGGATGATTCTGCAAAAATAGCGCAATCAGCGACTGGTTTTCTTCCGGCCACACACTGCAAGTGCTGTAAACCATGATCCCTCCCGCGGCCAGCCGCCCGGCAGTGTCCTGGAGGATCTTTTCCTGAAGCTCAATCAGTGACTGCAAACTTTCATCATCCTGAAAATATCGCGCCTCGGGCCGGCGGGGGAGCACGCCGCTGTTGCTGCAAGGGGCATCGACCAGAATGCAATCAAATTCCCCAGCCGGCGCTTCCGCCATCCACCCGACCGGGAACACTTCAACGTTCGACACCCCGCGATTTTTGATGATCCTCTTAAGTTCCTCACACCTCCGGCGCGATGGATCGATCGCCACAACTTTTCCTTCCGCTCCAATCTTCTCCAATACCTGTATCGTCTTGGTCCCCAGCCCCGCGCACCGATCCAGCACGCGCACCCCCGGCCTCAAATCCAGATGATCGACCACGGACGCCGATGTAGGATCCTGCACCTGCGCCAACCCCGCCTTGGCCCATCTCGCAAAATCCGCCCGCCGCCCGCCGGCAACAACAAGCATCCCAGCCTGCTCGTGGGGCGTGATCTTCAATCCATCGCCAGACAGCGCACTCACATCCGCCCCCGGCATCAACCGCACAATCGTCGGCGGCTCAGCATTGTCATGCCGACAAAAATCCAACGCCCGCTCCACACCCAATAATCCCCTCAACTTCTCAAACAACTCCGGCGGATGCGAAAGCACAAC
>Ga0207052_10074_pt1 | contig 33442 bp, 36 predicted proteins | sample Alteio_BWMinCont_62_FD_153294 | JGI IMG/M metagenome (GOLD analysis project Ga0207052, IMG submission 153294) | Enriched cells from forest soil in Barre Woods Harvard Forest LTER site, Petersham, Massachusetts, United States -... | ecosystem: Environmental > Terrestrial > Soil > Temperate forest >...
TTTAAGATCTGGGGTATTTCTGTATTCTTTACCCTCGCCCCAAAGGGGAGAGGGTGCCCGAAGGGCGGGTGAGGGCTTCTTTTGTATTACATTTTCCATTGGATTGCGGTAGGCCGTCTCTCATCATCTATCGCAACATAAGTAAATACGCCTTCTGTCACCTTTTGGGGATCTTGCTGCGTCATCCGTTCTACCCACGCTTGAACATTGATCCCAACGGAAGTACGACCCCGTTTTACAATATCTGCATAGCAGCAGACTAAGTCTCCGACATAAACGGGACGAATAAACACCATTTTGTCGATAGCAATCGTGGTCATCCGTGTTCCAGCGCATTTATGCGCTAAAATTGCGCCACCTAAATCCATTTGTGAAGCTAACCAGCCCCCGAACATATCGCCATAACGGTTGGTATCTCTTGGCATGGCGAGGGTTTTAATCACTAACTCGCCTTGCGGCTTAAGACTAGTCATGGTCCACTCCTTCTTAAAATTGGTTCACTTCGTATATAATGGGCAGTGACATGATTAAAGCCATCGCATCAAAAGGCAGTTCTCTAAATATAAAAAATCGCCCTACAGAACGGCTCAATCACTTATGGCGATTTATTATTATACTCCTCTTATTTATTTTTTTTACCGCACTCATCATTAGTAGACTCGTTCAGTTACACATTACTGAGACGGATTTTTTGCGTGCACAAGGGAATGCAAGAACCTTACGAATAGTCGACATTCCTTCTTATCGTGGCATGATCACCGATAGGCGCGGCACGCCGTTGGCTATCAGTACCCCTGTACACGCCGTCTGGATAAACCCACAACACTTTGATCCCGATAAAACCGCGCTACAGGCCCTTGCAACATTATTATCGACCTCGCCAGAAGATCTTTTAATTAAAATATCACACCATGCACATCGTTCCTTTGTTTATCTAAAACGCGGCCTTCCCCCTGATATTGCTGAAAAAATTCAAGCCTTAAATCTCAGTGGTTTAGGGTTAAAAAGAGAATTTCGACGTTATTACCCTTCAGGACAACAATCTGCGCAGTTGGTGGGTTTCACGGATATTGATGATCACGGTCAATCTGGCTTAGAGCTGACTTTCGAAGAAAGCTTAAGACCCATTATTGGTAAAAAACGCGTACTAGAAGATAGAACGGGGCGTTGGGTACAAGATATTGATCATTTACAAACCCCCCATTCTGGCCAAGATGTGCATTTAAGTATTGATTTACGCATTCAGGGTTTTGCTTATCGAGAATTAGAGCAAGCGCTTGAAAAATTCGGTGGCAAATCTGCCACCTTAGTCATGTTAGACATTCGAACAGGTGAAGTGCTCGCCATGGTCAGCGCACCTTCTTATAATCCTAATAATCGTCAAGAATGTCATGGTAGCAATACGCGCAATCGTGCTGTCACAGATTTAATTGAACCCGGTTCAACCATGAAGACATTTAGTATTGTCAGCGCGCTGCTCAGCCGACAATTTACCCCTGAAACTTTAATTGATACTTACCCTGGCTACTATAGTGTCAATGGACATACTGTTAAAGATCTTCACCCTAACGGCATTTTGAGCGTTAAAGAGGTGCTCAGTAAATCCAGTAATGTCGGTATTAGTAAAATTACCCTAGCCCTGCCTCCCGAACAACTCATCGACACGTTTCGAAAATTGGGGCTGGGAGAAGGCGTTAACACCAATTTTCCGGGCGAAAGACAGGGCTTGCTCCCTCCACCCCCTAAAAATCCTTTTGTCCAAGCCACGCTGTCCTTTGGTTATGGCTTATCTGTGACACCGCTACAAATTGTACAAGCCTATGCAACGCTAGCCGCCAATGGCGTAAAACACCCTGTTTCCTTGCTTAAAATTAAAGATCCCAGTCAGGTGCCAGGGGAACAAATCCTCCCGCCTGATATTGCGAGCGCAACACTGAATATGCTCACGGCAGTGCTGACTTCCACTGGAACTGGGCACCGTGCAGATATCTCAGGCTATAAAACCGCGGGGAAAACCGGTACAACGCGCATCGTCGGGCCACAAGGATATGATCCCAATCGCCACATAGGATTATTTGTCGGTATTACGCCTGTTGAGAATCCCCGGCTAGCAACTTTAGTGATGATAGAAGAGCCTAATGAAAACAAAAATCAATATTTCGGTGGCTTTGTTGCAGCGCCTGTTTATAAGAACGTGGTGAGTAAAGCCCTGCATATTTTAAATATCCCACCTGATAATGCCTAAAGCGTGCCAAACATTCTATCGCCCGCATCGCCTAAGCCTGGGCAAATATAGCCTTTTTCATTTAAATTGCGATCTAATCCTGCAGCATAAATTGTCACATCAGGATGGACTTTGAAAAAAGCGTTTAAGCCTTCAGGAGCTGCAATAATACAAATAAACGTAATGCTTTTAACACGATGTTGTTTGAGGGTGCTCACCGCGCGAATAGCTGAGCCTCCCGTGGCTAACATGGGATCGCAAATATAAAAATGGCGCGCATCGCTGCCTTCTGGAATTTTAAAATAGTACCCTTCAGGCTGTAAGGTTTTTTCATCTCGAAATAATCCGATGTGTCCGACTTTAGCCGAAGGCATTAACGATAATAACGCATCTTCCATGCCAATGCCTGCGCGTAAAATTGGCAAAATCACAGGCGCAGGACCTGCTAAAAATGGCGCACGACATCTTTCAAGGGGTGTCTCAATTTCTACGGCTTCTGTGCTTAGATTTTGTGTGGCTTCATAACCTAGCAGCAAGGTAATTTCATGCACTAATTCACGAAATAATTTATGATCGGTTTGTTTTTGGCGTAAAAGAGATAATTTTCCGGCAACTAAGGGATGTAATACCTCAAAGAAATTTTTATAGACATCATGCTGTTTAATCACTCTCATCGCTAGCTTATAGCCTTATTTGCCTTAGTGGTAGATAGAACGGTCTTCTAATAAAAGGGTTGCTGCAATGCTCGCCCTATAAATAATAAAGGGATCTTTATGGTTTAATCCCATACAGATATCTTTTATATGTGGGTTATCACGGCCAATGACGCGCCAGTAATGCGCTAGATTTTGCATGGAGTCCCTTAGAAATCCAAGATATTCATTGAATGTTGTTTCTTTATTCACTGACAATCCTATGCAGATAAAAGTTTAATGCCCTTTTTATATTAAAAAGTGAACTTTATCAATAAGTTAGCATCTTATCAAACTAATAGGGGGGTTGTATACCAAAATGAGATAGAAGGTACCCATAGCCCTCTAAATGCATCATGGGATTGACCCGGCACCTTTTTCTAGGGTAACTTCATCTTTTTTCAGGGAATATTAATTTTGTGGCTAACAAAAAAACACCGATGGGATTGCCAGATTTTGAGACATCCCTCAAAAAGTTAGAAACTATTGTGACAAAAATGGAGGGAGGGGAGCTTAGCCTGGAACAAGCACTCAAGCAGTTTGAAGAAGGCGTCGCCCTAGCACGTCAATGCCAACTCGTCTTAAGCCAAGCCGAGCAACGCGTCGAGCAGTTGATGGCTGACAATAACCCCCAGGAATAACCATGCCCATTCATGTGCGCATGCAACAGTGCCAAACCCATCTCCCCGCGTTACTAAAACGTTATTTGCCACCCGTCTCTCCTGATATGCCCTTATTCTCTGCAATGCATTATGCTTGTTTAAACGGTGGCAAGCGCCTACGCCCGCTTTTGGCCTACTGTAGCGCTGAAATTTTTGGAGCGCCTTGGCAAATCGTAGACGAGATAGCCGTTGCGATTGAATTCATTCATTGCTATTCCCTGATCCATGATGATCTCCCCGCCATGGATAACGATGATTTACGGCGGGGTAAGCCTACTTGCCATAAAGTCTATGGGGATGCCCTGGCCATCTTAGCGGGCGATGCCCTCCTCACTTTGGCGTTTGATGTCTTGTCCTCTCAATCAACCAACTTTATAAAAGTCATTTCACAGGCGGCAGGGGCTCATGGTATGGTCAAAGGACAAGCCATCGATCTCAGCGCTCAGCATAAATCGCTTACTTTAGAGCAAATCACCCAAATGCATCATGCTAAGACTGGGAGGTTAATCGCAGCCAGTGTACAATGTGGCGCGTTGGCAACGGGTCACGCAACCGAAGATGATTTAACTGAATTACAAAAATTTGGGGAAGCAATTGGGCTATCGTTCCAAATTCAAGATGATATTCTCGATACACTCGGTCAAACTGACGTTATGGGTAAACATCCTGGACAAGATGCAAAACAAGAAAAATGTACTTTCGTTTCTTTGTTGGGGCTTGAGAAAGCACGTGCCCATGCGCACGCTTGCCATCAAAAAGCGTTGGCCAGTTTACAACGCTTTGACCAAAGAGCCGATCCTTTGCGCGCGCTTTCGGCTTATATTATTGAACGCGTGGCATAAATGAGTATTATCGATACCCTAGATTCCCCTGAAGATCTGAGAAAATTACCGTTAGCGAAATTACCCGAAGTGGCAACCGCACTCAGAGCGTACCTCTTAGCCGTACTGAATCAAACAGGCGGTCATCTGGGTGCGGGATTAGGTGCGGTTGAACTGACTATCGCACTACACTATGTTTTTAATACGCCCCATGACAGGTTAATTTGGGATGTAGGACATCAAGCCTATCCGCATAAAATCCTCACCGGCCGACGAGAGGCACTCTACAGCATTCGCAAAAAGGATGGTCTTGCTCCCTTTCCGCGACGTGAAGAAAGCCCTTACGATGCATTTGGCGTCGGACACTCTAGTACTTCTATCAGTGCCGCACTGGGTATGCTGCTCGCCAAAAACCATTTTAATGAATCACACCGCGCCATTGCGGTGATTGGCGATGGTGCCATGACCGCGGGGATGGCATTTGAAGCGCTCAATCATGCTGGAGATTTAAAAGCCGATCTCTTGGTCATATTAAACGATAATAATATGTCTATCTCAGGCAATGTGGGTGCCCTGTCAAATTACTTTGCACGCATTTTATCGAGCAAAATTTATACGACAATGCGAAAAGGCGGAAAACACGTTTTAAGTCGCATGCCACCTGTTTGGGAATTTGCCAGAAAAACGGAAGAACATATTAAAGGCATGATTGTGCCAGGCACACTTTTTGAAGAAATGGGTTTTAATTATATTGGCCCCATTGATGGCCATGATTTAAATACGCTCGTCAAAACTTTACAAAATGTCAAAGCCTTAAAAGGCCCTCAACTCGTCCATACTATTACCCAAAAGGGTAAAGGGTATGCGCCGGCTGAAAGCGATCCAATAAAATATCATGGTGTTTCTCAGGGGTTTTATCAGACAAGGCAAGATGCTGACTCCTCCAATAAACCCAAACAACCTACCTTTTCTGAAGTATTTGGCGATTGGTTGTGTGAAATGGCTGAAATTGAGCCACGCTTAGTTGCGATTACGCCGGCGATGTGTGAAGGCTCTGGCATGGGTCGTTTTTCTCAATTATACCCTGCTCGTTATTATGATGTAGGGATTGCGGAACAACACAGCGTGACATTGGCTGCAGGTCTTGCGTGCGAAAAAATGAAACCTGTCGTTGCCATTTATTCTACTTTTTTACAACGCGCTTATGATCAACTCATTCATGATGTCGCACTTCAAAATCTGCCTGTCCTATTTGCGCTAGATAGAGCCGGGCTAGTAGGAGATGGTCCAACGCATAGCGGTAACTTCGATTTGAGTTATTTACGCTGTATCCCGAACATGATTGTCATGGCACCCGCAGATGCCAATGAGTGCCGCCATATGCTCACCACGGGTTTGCTCGCTTGTGCGCCTGCTGCCGTACGTTATCCACGCGGCTGTGGTCCCTTAGTAGCGCTTGATGACAAATTGGCAGCACTTCCTATTGGTAAAGCCAGCGTCGTACGTCAAGGAAAATCTCTGGCAATATTAAGTTTTGGAACCCTATTAAGCAACGCTGCTATTGTGGCAGCACAATTAAATGCCACACTCGTGAATATGCGTTTTATCAAGCCTTTGGATGAACAACTGATCCTTGAAATGGCCAAAACACACGATCTTATTGTGACTTTAGAAGAAAATGTGATTATCGGCGGTGCAGGAGAAGGGGTGGGGGCTTGTTTGCTCAAACACGGCTGCAAAAATCAAGTTATCAACTTAGGCTTACCAGACTATTTCGTTGAACACGCCGGTGTTGATGAAATGCTGGCAAGCTGTGGCTTAGATCCTGCTGGCATTTTGGCCGCAATCCATCATTTCGCTTGTCAGGCGGTTAAATCTCAGATAGAGTCGCCGCTATGATACAAATTGATGATTTAATCAAGGATGTTCAAAGCCGCTTTGACGCGCGTAACATTGCCGTAAACCGCGTCGGTATTCGAAGGTTACGCCATCCTTTTTCGTTTGAAAATCAAAACGTTGTCGGCTATTTTGATATGCTTGTGAATTTGCCTGAAAATATCAAGGGCACTCATATGTCCCGTTTTGTTGAAATTCTCAATGAGCAACCTACCGTTCTTTCTATTGCTGCCATCCCATTATGGCTTGAAAAAATTGTGTCTCGCTTACAAGCAGACAATGGTTTTTTACAAGTGCAATTCCCCTATTTTCTTAAAAAAGCGGCGCCAATTTCCAACACTAGCGGGTGGATGGACTATGACATCAATCTGCGTGGCATATTTGAAAAAGGGTGTGCTAAAACTTATATTACCGTTGTTGTACCGGTAACGAGTTTATGTCCCTGCTCAAAAGAGATTGCCGATTATGGGGCGCATAATCAACGATCTCATGTCACGGTGACCGTCTGTGTGTTACCTGGTTTTTCATTGGAAGATTTAATTAAATGTGTTGAGAGCACGGCAACTTGCGAATTATATAGTATTTTAAAACGCGCCGATGAAAAAGCCGTGACCGAGCGCGCTTATGATAATCCTAAATTTGTGGAAGATATGGTGCGAGATATTGCCACGTTGTTAAAGACACTCCCCACTATTAAAGGCTACAAAGTCAGCATAGAAAATTTTGAGTCCATCCATAATCATTCTGCTTACGCTGAAATTGATAATTTAAGTGCGAAGACTATTTAGTCAACACGTGCAACCCCCCCCCAATTTGAACGAATCTTTAAAATGCCGTGTCCAATCTTCACGGAAGATAATAATGGCAATACCCCTTTACATAAAGCAATTTCAAATGGAAACGTTAATACAGTTCGTGCATTATTATCAACTTTTAAAATCAACCCGCTTCTGGTGAATCAGGAAGGGAAAACAATATTTGATATTATTCCTAAAATAAATCAAAATGAAATTCAGTCGTTGCTTCATTCTTTAAAAAACCAGAAGACCAGGATTCAGGCATTTACGCCTTTACAATCAACAAAGAGCACTACCATCCCCTCGGAAACGACCTCAGAGAACAAAAAACCTCCTCCTAAACAACACTCGCCTTATTAATCTAGCTACCCTTTGCAATCTTTTAAAGTATAGAAATTAGCTTTTTTGCTGTCAGTTTATTGACTGTTGAGTATTTTTTCAATATTTTTGTTTTAATTCTAATAGATGATGACTATTATTGATTTCTACGCGTTTAAGAAAACCTTCCCCCAGTAATACATCTCGAGGTGATTCCCCCACAATGACGACAGCAGGGATATTATAAACTGTGATGCCGCCTAAAATAACGATGTCTAACATCACCTGAAATCCTTTCGTTTTCCCAGAAGCAGTTTCCACCATCGCGGGAGCATTATTTTTGTAGTTCAAACCGATTTTTTCAGCGGTGACCGAACTTAAGGCAACAATACTGGCGCCTGTATCGATTACAAAATTAACAGCATGCCCATTAATCTTTCCTTCATATCGATAAAGCCCCTGAGCGTCTTGCATCACGCGGACTATTGGTGCAGCAGACGGTGCAAAATTTACACTTATTTGGGTTCCAATACACAATGTCTGTATTTTCCCATTGAGTGCTATTACACATTCTTGACTATTGGCGCTTAATAACTTAATCCCTTGAATTTCTTCGCCCACGTTTAATACATGGGGTTTTCCGTCTATATCTAAGACAATTTTATTTTTAAATAATCCTAAAACCTGTGGCTCGCCTAAACATGGCATAGGAGAGATCACAAATCCTAAACAAATAGACAGGATAATAATTTTTATCATGCGCATAACTAATAATTTAGCCTGATAAATATTTATTTTATTAAAAATCCATTATAGCTAGGTGCCTTATTGAAAATGCTGGAAATTACTGGCAAAATACCCAATCAAATTAAGGCAGTGCATGGGTGAAAAGAGTATATGCAAGAAAAACGTGATAATGTCCAAATAGCTTTTACGGTGCTCTGCGGGACAAGTGGTTTAGTGATTTCTGCTGCCTTTCCTTTTTTAGCCTATATTACTTTAAGTTTCTGTGCCTTTAACATTTATATCTCTTTGAAAAAATGGTCGCAAGCGGCAGATAATCCTCTCCCAGAAAATATTACGTTTGATGCCTCCACAAAAATGGTTTTAACGGCTTTTGCTTTATTGATGGGAATTGCCTTTGTGCAACTTGCGCCTTTTGCACAAATGGTACTTTGTACTGCAGCGGGAGCGGGTATAGGCAGTTATTTTATTAATCTGTGTATTTTAAAATCACAAGATATCTTAAATGTTGCGTTACAAAAAGCAGCCAGTGAGGCTGACATTGATAGCCTGACTAGGCTATTACAACGTGGGGCAGATCCTTTCGCGCCAGATGAAAGCGGCGATAATGCATTTCATTTGATCCTTAAAAATCCTGAAAAAGCGCCTCTTGTCCTTGAGAGGCTAACAGAACATGTCAAGGTCTTCTGCTTACCAGAACACAAACCGACCATTAACCATATTTTTGAAACCACTAAAGATTTCGTGAGTGAAAATAACCTGAAGTTGTGGGGCACCTGCTGGCAGCGCACGAAAGCATTGTATCCCAATTTTTCCGAAGAACAGCGCACTGTATTTTATATCGCTTGTGAAACATTATTGAACAGTTATTTTGTTTCGTTGACGATCTGCGTGAGTGCTTTAACACGCTATTTGCGCGCTGAGATCGTTTATCCTGTTAATCTCAATCAAAAAAATAAGCGCAATAAAACTGCAAGCGAACTTCTAAATAATTTAGAAATTACAGAAGAACAAAAGAATAAAATCTTTGTCCCGTTACAGGCACTGGCTAAATCATGTCGACCAGTGCTCACTGCGCAGGATCCTCTAAAATCTCAAGAAAATAAAGCAGCAATAAACCATTTTCAAAACAAATAATATGATTGAGATTTAGGTGTGATGATCATGCTCTTTGTAGGGGCGCATCCTGTATGCGCCCATCAAAAATCTACAGTTTGATGGGCGCATACAGGATCTGAGGGCTCCCCGCAAAATTTAGAGAAAATATTTTAAAATTCAAAGGTTTGAAACCTAGACATGCATGACGTTTTGTGATCTTCTATTGTTGCGAAACTAATGGAGGATACGCGTCATGCATGTTGTTGGATTGTTACATAATTTTTGCAAAAAATCATGTGTTGGAATACATGCTAAAAGGCTAAATGCCCTCTTTGGTGTGGTTGAAGCCCTAACAATGGGTGGTAAATTAACTATTACTGGCATCGGACGTTCTTTAAAAACTAGGGCAAAGGCTAAACATAATATTAAACGAGTTGATCGTTTGGTAGGTAATACAAACCTACAGGACGAGCGAATAAGGTTTTATACAGCTGCTGCGAAATTGATGATAGGTAACACTAAAGAACCTCTCTTTATTATAGATTGGTCAGGGCTGCCTGATCCAAATTTTTATCTTTTAAGAGCGGCAATTCCAACTCAAGGTCGTTCAATGACAATATATGAAGAAGTGCATTCAAAAAATAAACAAAACAATCATGCGGTACACAAAGCATTTTTAAAGACTTTAAGTAAAATAATACCAAAGGGTTGCAAACCGATTACGATAACAGATGCAGGATTTCATAGTCCATTTTTTAGGGAAATTGAAAATTTAAGCTGGAATTGGGTTGGCAGAATCCGTAACCTTACGAAATACACAAGCATGTCATCGGGAGAATGGATTCATTGCAAAAAGCTATACAAAAACGCAACTAAAATACCAAAATTTGTAGATGAAGTGATATTAAGTAAGTCTACGCCAATACAATGTTTTCTTTTCCTATTCAAAGGAAAGAAAAGAGATAGAATAGCGAAAAATAAGTGGGGAAAACGTAAAAAAAGCAAAGAGAGCAAAGTTCATGCTAAAGCAAATAAAGAACCATGGGTACTCGCGACTTCATTAAAAGGGAGAAGTAAGATAGCAAAGAAAGTGATACGGATATACAAGACTAGAATGCAAATTGAGGAAGGGTTTCGTGACGTAAAGAATCCTCGTTTAGGGTTTAGTTTTCAAGAATCTCAAACTCATCAAGCAAAACGATTCGAGATCTTATTGCTTGTTGCTATGTTAGCAATTTTAGCCGTTACCCTATTAGGAAAAGCAGGAGAGCGGCGTGAACTACAATTTGCATTTCAGGCAAATACCGTTCGTCATAGGACTGTGCTATCCTTATTTTTTTTAGGTTGCCAGATTATAAGAGACGGACGAATAGAATTTAGTAATGCCGAATTATTTCAGGCACTTAAGGTGCTAATATCCTCGACAAATGAATGGAAGGATATTAGCTTATGTTAACCGAAATTTGTGGGGATCCCTCAGATACAGGATGCGCCCCTACTGATTTACGTAACACCTTAGCCGCTTTATCTAATACGCCATTAATAAATTTATGACTATCTTGCGCGCCAAATTGCTTGGCTAAGAGGATAGCTTCGTTGATAATCACTTTGTAGGGAGTTTCGGCTCTATCTTTTAGCTCGTATATCGCCATCCATAAAATAGCATGCTCAACAGGATGCACTTCATTTAAAGGACGATCAAGATGCGGAATAATCAGGCTATCTAAAACATCGGATTGTTCGTGAATAGCCTGAAATAGTTCATGCAAGAAAACCTTATTATAAGCGACGGGCGCCTCGTGCAAATTCCCCGCAAGCAGATCTTCTTCTATTTCTGCTAAAGGCCGTTTAGAGATTTGCCATGCATAAAGTCCCTGCAAGGCAACCCAACGAGAACCATGACGCCCTTGCACTTTAACCATTTATTTTACCTAACAAATTTACGGTCTCTAATAAAGCCATCGCTGCATCACTGCCTTTGTTTCCGGCTTTTGTTCCCGCACGCTCAATTGCTTGCTCGATTGAATCCGTGGTGAGCACGCCAAAGCTCATCGGCACGTTAGTTTTAAGCTGTGCTTGCAAAATTCCATTAGCACAAGCACCTGCTACATAATCAAAATGCGCTGTGGCACCTCGTATCACCACCCCCAAGGTAATGATACCGATAAAACGATTAGTCTGTGCTAGAGTTTGACAAACAAGCGGTATTTCATAGGACCCTGGAACCCGAACCACTTCAATTTGGCTAGGACTCATCCCATGACGCAGCAGCGTATCTTGCGCGCCTAAAATTAAACGATCGACGACAAAATCATTGAATTTTGACGCAACAATTGCAATATTACCATTGGGTGCTTTAAAATCACCCTGAATTTCATGCCATTTCGATTCCAACTTCCCTACTCCTATATTCCACCACTTCTAGCCCAAACCCCGATAAGGCACAATAATGCTTTTTTGTACCCAAAAGACGTATTCTACCAAATCCTAAGACAGAAAGGATCTGTGATCCTACACCAATTAAACGCCATTCTTTTTGTGCAGATTCTGTTTTGACAGGATAAGGCATCTGTCCTAGTACGACAACTGCCCCTACCCCCTCTTTTGCGATACAATGCAAGGCTTCCTCAATCCCCCAACGATCATGGCTGATTTTTACACTGGCAGGCTTTGATTTTTGAGGATGACCATAGACGTAGGCCACGTGATGTTGTCCTAAAATGACATCTTCGAATACCACTTGGTCAAAAAACCCAAAATCAGTCACAAAAGGCTGACGAGAGATCTCTTTAATCGTCGTTTCTTGCGTTAAACGATATCGAATCAAATCTGCGATGGTTCCTAATTTTAACCCATGTAAACTGGCAAATTGCTCAAGCTCAAGGCGACGCGCCATCGTCCCATCTTCATTGAGGATTTCACATAATACTGCAGCGGGTTTTAAACCGGCAAGCTTCGCTAAATCGACACCGGCTTCTGTATGCCCTGCTCGCATTAATACGCCTCCCTGTTGAGCCATAATCGGAAAAATATGTCCAGGTTGAACAATTTCTTGTCGATTTTCTGTCTTGACGGCCGTGAGTATCGTCTGTGCCCGGTCCTGCGCTGAAATGCCTGTTGTCACACCGTGGGCCGCTTCAATGGAAACCGTAAAATTTGTGCCAAATTTAGAATGATTGTCAGCCACCATTAAGGGTAACCCTAAGGCTTGGCAACGCGCTTCGGATAACGGTAAACAAATTAATCCACGCGCAAACCGCGCCATAAAATTTACGTGCTCATGGGTGATTTTTTCCGCCGCCATGATCACATCGCCTTCATTTTCACGATCTTCATCATCCATCATAACAACCATTTTACCCTGACGAATATCTTCAATAATTTCTTCTATGTTATGAATAGCCATCTTAATGTTTTCCAAAATCATTCATTTTTAAAATAAGTCGACAATCTGTGCCAATTTTATCACAAGCGATTAATTCTCCTTGGATATGATCTCTTAAGTAAATTAAATCTGCTAAATAGGCCAAAGGAGCTGCTTGATGGCCCAATAATTTTGGAGCGAGATAAACCAAGAGTTCATCGACTAAATTTTCTTTGAGAAGCCCCCCTAAAAAAGTGGGTCCCGCTTCTACCAATACCTCGTTTATTTGTTCTTCCTTGGCAAGATAAGTAAGCAATGCTTCTAGATCAATATGATCCTCTTTTTCGGGTAAAGCGATATAAGAGAATCTACCTCCAACTGCGGGGATATTATTTTTTGATAGTGCGACGAGCGTTCTCCCAGGCTGATGAAAAATCGCGGCCGTGTCAGGGACAGTCCCTTTGGTATCTGCAATAATGCGTAAAGGTTGGCTCACAGGCTCCCCCTCTCGCACCGTTAATCGACAATTATCCTGCCTCACGGTAGCGCCCGTCGTTAAAATAGCATCTGATAATGCTCGCCAATGCTGACCATCTTTGCGCGCGGACTCACCCGTAATCCATTGGCTTTCTTTAGAAGCCATCGCCGTACGCCCGTCTAAACTCATTGCCATTTTGGCACGCACATAGGGTTTTTGACGTTGCATGCGTGAAAAAAAACCCCTATTTAACGCTTTCGCTTCACATTCTCCTAATCCAATCTCAACTTCAATGCCATGTTGGCGCAACGCTTCTACCCCTTTACCTTGAACCAAGGGATTAGGATCGAGCGTGGCAATGATTACTTTTTTAATTTTTGCTTGAATTAACGCATTCACACAAGGCGGCGTACGTCCAAAATGCGCACAAGGTTCTAACGTGACATAGCAGGTTGCACCATAAGCTTTTTCTTTGGCTTGCCTTAAAGCATGGATTTCTGCGTGATGATCCCCTGTGCGCTCATGCCAGCCTTCTCCAACAATCTGATTATCGCGCACGATAAGGCATCCTACCCGTGGATTAGGGTGGGTACTATATTCTCCTCTTTTAGCAAGTACTAAGGCTTGTTGCATAAAATTTAGCATAGAGTTTCTTCGTGTACTTGACGCAACCTTTGAATTTCTTCTTCAAAAGCACTGACATCTTCAAAACATCTGTAAACAGAAGCAAAACGTACATAAGCAACATGATCAATTTGACGCAATTCTTCCATGATCCAATCCCCTAGCACTTTTGTTTGAACTTCACGCTCACCCAGTGCACGTAAGCGTCTTTTAATGCGACTCACCGCTTCTTCTATAATTTCCATGCTCACAGGGCGTTTTTCTAAGGCACGCAATAAACCTTGACGTAATTTTTCTTCATTAAAAGACTCTCGAATCGCATTGCGCTTGACCATGCGAGGAAAATTTAATTCTGCTATTTCGTAAGTCGTAAACCGTTCTTGGCATGCTAAACACTCTCGACGTCTTCGAACTTGATCCCCTTCATTAGCAAAACGGGAATCTACCACTTTGGTATCAGTACTTGCACAAAATGGGCATCGCATGGCCTTGATTACTCCTTTTACGTTTTGGGTGGTCCATAAACAGGAAACTGATGGCAGAGCGCTATCACTTCCTTCTTCACCCGGTTTTGAATGTCAATATCCTGAAGATTATCTAATATTTGTGCTATCCACGCTGCCAATTGGTGCATTTCACGCTCTTTGAAACCGCGCGTTGTGACAGCAGGCGTCCCGACACGTAAACCACTGGTGACAAAAGGAGAACGCGGATCATTGGGAACTGAATTTTTATTAACCGTGATATTGGCATGTGACAGCGCAGCATCTGCATCTTTTCCAGTGATGTTTTTATCAATCAAATCGATTAAAAATAAATGATTTTCCGTACCCCCACTCACAATTTTATAACCTTTTGATTGCAAGGCCTTAGCGAGCGTTTGCGCATTTTTCACCACTTGTTTTTGGTATTCTATAAACTCTGGTTGCATGGCTTCTTTTAATGCAACCGCTTTTGCGGCAATCACATGCATTAAAGGTCCCCCTTGGGTACCCGGAAAAAGCGTAGAATTTATTTTCTTTTCTATTTCAGGATTGGCCTTTCCTAAAATCAATCCCCCTCGAGGTCCACGCAAGGTTTTATGCGTTGTTGTCGTCGTCACATCTGCAATGGGCACAGGATTAGGGTAAATACCCGCTGCTATCAATCCTGCCACATGTGCCATATCCACCCACAAATATGCCCCAACACTATCGGCTATCTCTCGAAAACGCTGCCAATCGACTATCCCTGAATAAGCAGAAAATCCCGCTACAATCATCTTAGGACGATGCATTTTGGCTAAGGTTTCTACTTGCACATAATCAATGATCCCCGTTGCAGGGTCCAACCCATACCCAAAAGCGTGATAAAGCTTGCCAGAGAAATTAACTTTGGAACCATGCGTTAAATGCCCCCCGTGATCCAAACTCATTCCTAGAATAGTGTCGCCTGGCGATAGTAATGCCATATACACAGCCGCATTAGCTTGTGATCCCGAGTGTGGTTGCACGTTTGCAAAATCGGCTTTAAAAATCTTTTTAGCTCGTTCAATGGCTAAATTTTCTGCGATATCAACAAATTCACATCCGCCGTAATAGCGTTTTCCGGGATAACCTTCTGCGTATTTGTTGGTTAAATCTGATCCTTGTGCTTCCAAAACACGAGGACTCGCGTAATTTTCAGAAGCGATAAGTTCAATATGCTCGAGTTGACGCTGGGTTTCTTGTGCTAATGCGCTCGCAAGCTCATCGTCAAAACCTTTGATATGCATATCTTCAGTAAACATGACGCATTCCTCAACGTTGAGAGTAGATAAATTGGCCACTATTGTAACCTAGGTTGTGGATATATTGAATTAAGATCGCCTTTAGCGTAGCGTGTAGGACAATTTATTAAGAGGATCATTCATATGGTAGCGCATAAAACCATTTTTTCGATGCTTCAAGTGGCCAAAATTGTCCCGCCTAAGCGTGAAATCATCAAAGATATTTCACTTTCCTTTTTCTATGGCGCTAAAATTGGCGTGTTAGGGATAAACGGCTCAGGAAAATCTACTGTCTTAAGAATTATTGCGGGAGAAGACAAAGATTATGTTGGCGAAATAACTTATCAAAAGGGGTTACGTTTTGGCTATCTCCCTCAGGAACCTCAATTGGATCTCACTAAAAATGTCCGTGGCAATATCGAAGAGGGTGTCCGTGAAATCAAATCCTTGTTAGATCGCTTCGACGAAATTAGTGCCAAATTCGCAGAGCCCATGGAAGATGAAGCGATGCAAGCTTTGTTACAAGAACAAGGGAAACTACAAGATCTCATAGAAGCCAAAGGTGGCTGGGAATTGGACCGTACGCTTGAAATTGCGGCCGATGCGCTCCGTCTTCCCCCGTGGGAAGCAGAGGTCGCCACGTTATCTGGTGGTGAAAAGCGCCGGGTCGCATTATGTAAATTATTACTTTCTGCACCGGATGTTTTATTACTGGATGAACCCACAAACCATTTAGACGCAGAAAGTGTGGCATGGCTTGAAAAATACTTACAAGATTTTCCAGGCACGGTTATTGCCGTCACCCATGATCGTTATTTTTTAGACAATGTCGCAGGCTGGATTTTGGAATTGGATAAAGGGCGGGGGATCCCCTTTGAAGGAAATTACAGCGCCTGGCTTGGCCATAAAGAAAAACGCCTCGAGCAAGAAAAGCGTGAAGAAGCCGCCCATCAGCGTACAGTGAAAGAAGAGCTAGAATGGATCCGCACTAATCCCAAAGGACGCCGCAAGAAAAATAAAGCACGGGTCGATAATTTTGAAGAATTGATCTCTAAAGAATTTCAACAACGTAATGAAACCCAAGAACTCTATATTCCGCCAGGACCTCGCTTGGGAGAAAATGTCCTTCAATTTAATCACGTCAGTAAATCGTTAGGCGGTAAGCTTTTAATGGACAATTTATCCCTCACGCTCCCACGGGGTGCCATCGTTGGCATTATCGGCCCCAATGGTGCTGGTAAAACGACGTTTTGTAAAATGATTGTCGGCTTAGAAAAACCCGACCTCGGCGAGATTAATGTGGGGGATAGTGTCAAATTGGCTTATGTTGATCAATCGCGCGATCATCTAGAGGGTAAAAAAACCGTCTGGGAAGAAATCTCTGAAGGATTAGATAATATTTCCGTGGGTCAATTTAGTATGCCTTCTCGTGCTTATGTAGGAAGATTCAATTTCAAGGGCTCGGATCAACAAAAACTCACTGGCAACTTATCAGGCGGGGAAAGAAACCGCGTCCACCTGGCAAAATTATTACGCTCTGGAGGGAATGTATTGATTTTGGATGAGCCCACCAATGATTTAGACGTAGAAACGCTGCGAGCATTAGAAGAAGCGCTATTAGGGTTTGCGGGCTGTGTTTTAGTGATCTCCCATGATCGCTGGTTTTTAGATAGAGTGGCTACCCATATTCTCTCTTTTGAAGGAGACAGTACGATAAAGTGGTTTGAAGGCGGTTATTCAGAATATGAAAAAGATCATTTAGCCCGTTTAGGAACTGAATCCATACAACCCCATCGGATCAAATATAAACGGCTGACAGAAGTTTAAGGCCAGTGATGCAACAACAATGAATCGTCATAGATTAATGCGACAAAAGGATCTGAATCTTTGTCTGTTACTTTAGCGATCAAAAAATCTATTTTTTGATCGCCGATTTTTTCTTTCATCGCAACTAAGATGTCGATTTTTTTAGCCCGCGTTTGTTGATAGAGCGCTTCGTCTGGCAGAACCAACAATATATCAATATCTCCGTCTTAATTCTGCATTAAAGAGTGTCACCTCCTCATTAATGGCGTTAATCATCGCATCCACTTCTTGCTGGGTTAATCGCATCACGAGCCCTTATGGTTTCAATATTTTCCTGATCTCAAAAAGCGTAGGACATTGGAGTTTTTCCATGTTGCAACCTATTTTTTAACTGTAATTGAATATAGTACAGGCATCTTTTATGACTTTCAACATATTAAATATAATCCCATCGTTCTGTGATTCTATCCTGTCTTTTAGTCAAGCTACTCTCATTAATTTACGATAACCCAATCAAGATCTCATTTAAATGGGCCCATGATGTTCTCAATATTAAGTACACTCAGTATCCGAGACAAGCTGATTCTTTATTCAAGTTTAATCATCTTGTCTGTCGCTATTCCAGTCACACTGGGATCGTATTTGAATGATAGAGAAGAATCACTCAATAATAGCCAACGCGAAGCCATGCGGGTTGGGCAAATGCTTTACTCGCCTTTAATTCAATTACTCAGTCAAAATAAAATCAGTGAATTAAGCCAGGATATTAACAATTTGAGAGTGAATGCTGATATACAAGATGCCATGATCTTAAGTCCAGACGGTAAAATTCTTGCCGAGCTAAACCCCGTTAACAGTAAAATGAATCTTCCCTATTTTTTACCTTATATGCAACAAATCATGCAAAGTAATGCGATGACGACTGTTTTAGGGAATAGAATGTTAGTCGTAGGAGGCCCTCTCAAATCGCATGAAGACGTGCTGCTAGGATTTTTATACATTCAATTTTCATTAGATAAAGCGCACGAGCGGATCAGAATGACCTTATTTATTAATTTATTAACACTGGGTTTAAGCTTGATGTTAGGACTCATTTTAGCCCGAGTCTTATCAAACCATTTTTCAAAGCCTATTATGGAGCTTATCCATGTCGCCAATAACATCAGCTCTGGCAGTAAAGAGGTGGTTTTTCCAAAGCAAAGCTATAAAGAATTTTCGGTGTTAAGTCAAGCATTGAAAATCATGTTACGTAATCTACATCAAACGCAAGAGCGCTTAGAAGAAGCCACGGTGATATTAGATAAAAAAGTTAAAGAAAGAACCAAAGAACTAGAAGAAGCCATTCACGTTGCAGAAGACGCGAATCAATCAAAATCTCGTTTTTTAGCGAATGTCTCCCACGAAATTCGTACCCCCATGAATGGGATGGTAGGCACGGCTAGTTTACTTAAAAATACCACACTAGATAAAGAACAACGTAAATATGTCGACATCATCCAGCTTTCAGCGGAATCTTTATTAAATTTAATTAATGAAATATTAGATCTCTCAAAAATTGAATCTGGAAAATTAGATATAGAACAAATTCCAATGGACGTCAGACAAATTTCACAAGAAGTAATGGATATTATGGAATACCGCATTAAAGAAAAAGGCTTGAGTTTTGGCTGTATTGTTGATCCACAACTCCCCCATCAATTGCTTGGGGATCCTAGCCGTTTGAGACAAATTTTACTTAATCTTACCACCAATGCAATTAAATTTACCCATAAAGGTCATATTAAAATCGTTATAAAACTACTCGAAGAAAAAGCCCAAAGATTAAAATTAAAATTTAGTGTCGCTGATTCCGGAATTGGGATCCCCCCTTCAAAATTAGATAAGCTTTTTAAAGCTTTTTCACAAGTCGATGCTTCTACGACGCGCCAATATGGTGGCACAGGATTAGGATTAGCAATTTCCAAAAAATTGTCAGAATTGATGGGAGGAGAAGTCGGCGTAGAAAGCGAGGCTGGGGTAGGATCAGAATTTTGGTTCACCGTTTTTTTAGCGAAAGATCCTCAGAGTCCACCAGAAGTAATCTCTCCTATTTTAAAAGATAAAAATATTTTCATCTATGATGAAGATATCATTAATCTTGAATTTATGAATAATATCCTCCCTTTTTGGGGTTGCAAACCACAAACTATTCGAAAAGAAGAACTAGCACTTGGCGCATTAATTCAAGCACAAGAAAAGCATTTCACCTTTGATGCGATTATTTTAAATGAATTACATGCTGCGGCAGTATTACCTGAAGTGAAGAATTACTGTCGTGATATTGCTTGCCCCATTATTTTTATTTCAAACGAGCAAAATCGTGAACCTCTTAAAACTAAATTCGAATTAACGCAATGTCAAATTATGTCTTTTCCTTTAAAAGAAACACAAGTCTACCATGCTTTACTACGCGCATTAGGAGAAGAACTTGCAGATAGTGGAGATGTGATTACCCCCACACAAGAACTCATTCCTTCAAAAGAGGCCAAAGATATCAAAGTGTTAGTCGTGGATGATAACGTCATCAGCCAACAAGTAACTATTAAAATGTTAGAGACCCTGGGATATCAAGTGCATGGTGCCAATAATGGTATCGAAGCACTTGAAGCCATTAATGTCATCGCGTTTGATCTTATTCTGATGGATTGTCAAATGCCCGAAATGGATGGGTATGAAGCGACCAAAAAAATACGCGAAAATCCCATAAAAAAACACCTTCCTATTATCGCGCTAACCGCCAATGCCATGAAAGGCGATAAAGATGCCTGTCTTGCTGCCGGAATGAATGATTACCTTTCTAAACCTATTAAAGCCCCCTCTTTAGCCGCCATGATGAAGAAATATACGCCTACTATTCAAGCCAATAAAAACGTTTAAACTATTTCACGATTTCTATGGCTTCACTCAGTGAATTAATCGCGATGATTTCTACCCCCTCCACTTGCTGACGAGGCGCATTGGCTTTAGGAACAATAATACGTTTAAACCCATGTTTCGTGGCTTCTAAAATTCTTTCCTGACCGCCAGAAACAGGCCGTAATTCCCCACCTAAGCCAATTTCACCAAAAAAAGCCGTGGCACTATCAATAATTAGATTTCGATAACTTGATAATACGGCCATTAAAATAGCCAAATCCGCACCCGTTTCGGTAATTTTGACGCCTCCGACGACATTTAAAAAAACATCCATTTGATGCATCGCGATTCTACCGTGACGATTTAACACCGCTAATAGTAAGGCTAATCGATTATGATCATAGCCAACCGTGACACGCCGGGGGATCCCATGACTATCGTCCACTAAGGCTTGAATTTCTATTAATAATGGCCGTGATCCTTCCCACGTCACCATCACTACTGTACCAGGCGCAGGAAAACGACCTCTGGATAAAAAAATGGCGGAAGGATTACTCACACCTTTTAAGCCTTTATCCGTCATCGCAAAAATACCCAATTCATTAACCGCTCCAAAACGATTTTTAATCGCTCTGACCATTCGATAACGACTGTCTTTTTCGCCTTCAAAATAAAGCACTGTATCAACCATATGCTCTAAGACACGAGGACCCGCGATAGCACCTTCTTTATTAACATGCCCTACTAAATAAAGGGAAATGCCAGATTGCTTCGCAAATCGAACGAGGAGTGCGGCACTTTCTCGTACTTGGCTCACAGAGCCGGGTGCCGATTGGATAATTTGTGTAAAAATAGTCTGAATAGAATCAATCACCATCACACGAGGTTGTTCTTTAGTCGCTAAAGCAATAATACTTTCAACTTGTGTTTCGGCCAGCATTTTAAGCGGCATATTACCTACGCCTAGTCGTTGTGCCCGTAAAGAAACTTGCTGCAGAGATTCCTCGCCTGTCACATAGAGGGCAGCACTCGGGCAAGGCAAATTTGCCAGCGCTTGCAGCAGTAACGTAGATTTACCGATGCCAGGATCTCCTCCAATGAGGACGACAGAGCCAGGCACCATACCGCCGCCTAAGACTTGATCAAGCTCTGCTAATCCCGTGGGGATCCGCTCTGTGACATTGGCGCTGATTTGCGGCAAGGACATCAACTCACTTTCATTTTCACCCGCATAGCCCTGCCACCTTTGTGCAACTGGACGCGTGATAGCCACTTCCGTCATGCTATTCCATGCTTCGCAATCTAGGCATTGACCTACCCACTTGGGACTAACGCTGCCGCATTCTTGGCAAGTATATTGAGATTTTGCTTTTACCATAATATGTTAGTTCTCTAAAGTTATCCCATTCTAAGCCGATAGGGTGTATATGAGCACCTATATTGCCACTGAAATTCTAATCAATGCCACTCGCGTTTCAGATGATGGGCTAACGGATTTATATGAATTCGTCCTAAATAATACCCTACATGTGATTGAATGCGTACATGTTGAATCTTTAGCAGAAGGACTCATCTATCCTGTAAAAGATTTCCTCATTACCTTGCAAGACGTGTTATTTGAACTCAACCATGTGCGGGTCAATCCCAGGCTCGATAATCGTGCAGTGATAGGCTGCCTCACAAAAGCGTTAGAAGAGATTGGTGTCAACGTGTATAACACGCCTTCTCAGGATTCGATGAATCTGTGCTATCGCCCTTTAGGTGAAATTACTGAAAATGTCCGATTTTACTTCAATTCATCTGGCCATTGTGTATTTTTATGTCCTAATGCACGTTTAAAGGCTGTCCCTCCTACGCGTCGCAAATTCGGCTAACTTATTGATATTTTTTTACATTTTCTTTAAGATTGCTACTTTAACTGTCTAACAAAACGAGGTAGTACACATGTTAGGACAAACCCTTAAAGATAATGAACTCGAGCAAGAACTTGCTAGAACTATCAACGATATTAACAATCTTGATGAAAATGCCACGCTCGAACAAATAACCCAATTAGAAGAAAAACTCGAAGTTCTCCAAGAAATAATGCAACTTGAACAAGAAATCGCTGAACTCGAAGAAAATGATCAACCCTTACAAATTGCCAATCTCGATGAAATTGACGAGCAAAAATCACCGTTTAAACTTTCTAAAGCGGCCGATGTCAAAAATAGTCCTTTAAAAACCAAATATAAAGTTATGAGTGATCTGCCTAAACCCGAATTCCTTGAAAAATTAAACAAAGTTAACACTCCCACCAGTAACGCGGTGTTAACCTGGCTAAAAGAACCTTATTCTTATGTCGTTTCTCGACCCTACAAAGAAAATCACCCTTCTTTTTTTCCTCTTGTTCCGGCAACTTCACTTTATGAAAGTTATAATGAATTGGAAATTAACGGAAAAAACCATGGAAAAAAAGCAGGCACCATTTATAATGGCTTACAAAAAGTCTCTCGCCTGCTTGAAGACACCTTAAAAGTAGAGATCCTCGATGAACCAATTAAAGAAATTTATCAACAAACACAAGCATTATTAATCGTGAGTCATAATGCATTTTGCACTGCGCTAAAAAAAGTGCCGCAAGAGACTAAAGCACACCTTAAAAAACACGCTAATCTTGATGTAGATGTATTAGAAAATAAAAATTTAACACCTACAAAACAACAATGCATAAAAGAGGTTTTTAATTTTACCCCTGAAAAAGTCCCAGGAGACAACACTCCAGAGGAAAAATCCACTCCAAAAACACTCACGGAAGAAAATAAAAAGAGCGTTGAGATTTTGAAAAAAGTGAAAAAAGGGTTGTTCAATTGAGTCAGTAAAGGCTACCTCTTAACCTGCGCCGAACGTTTAGGTTCGGCATCTTGCTCTAATACCAAATTAAAATCGACGACTACCTCATTTTTGATATCACTGGTATCTGCCCACTCCCCCTGACCAATGCCAAAGATTAATCGTTGAATAGTCACCTTTCCTTTAGCAATCATTTTATCTTCATGAGATTTTTCAATGATAAAATCAACTTCAATGGGCAAGGATTTTCCTTTAATCATTAATAATCCATTGGCTTGATATTTATCGCCTCCTGCATTAATTAATCTGCTTGCTTTAAAGGTCGCAACAGGAAAGTTGGCGACATCTAACCATTGGGCAGTTTTGAGTGCCTCCGTTATCGGTTGATAAGAAAATGCGATGGAGCCAGTTTCGATTGTAATATTCACTGTACTGGCATCCAGATGCGCAGGGTCGAAATTGATGTCTCCCTTATAAACACTAAAATGACCCTGTATAGGGGCATTATTTTGGGTTGCAACAAAGGCAATGGTGCTATTTTTAGCATCAAGCTGCCACTGGGTCGCATAACAGGACAAAGCGCTAAAGCAAAAAAGCATTAACGTGATTAATTTATGATAAAGTCTCATTTTATCATTCTCCTTAAAATATCATCTTTATAATAAAAATGATGAAAAAGCGCTGCGCCAACATGCGCAAAAAAAGCTGCAATTAAAAAATAGGCCAACCACGCATGGATTAGCGTTAACGTTAACCGTAAGGGTTCACTGGCTGTAACCAAATCCGGTAGGACAAATAATCCAAAAAAAGAAACCGGTAACCCTGCTGCTGAGGATAACATCCATCCCGAAAGGGGTAGGCAAAACATTAATAAATAGAAAGCAAAATGCACGCTATAGGCTGCCCATTTTTGCCACCAAGGAAGATGGGAAGGTAAGGGCGGAATAATATTGCTAAAGCGCCATGCTAGTCTTAAAGTAACCAGCATTAATATCAACATGCCGTATTCTTTATGCCATCGATATAATTTAAGTTTTTGTACGCCAAAGGGCAGCTCTACCATCACGAGCCCCAATATTACCATGCCTATTAAAATAATCGCCATTCCCCAATGAAACAGTTTGGCAATTATTCCATAGCGATTAAGCGTGTTTTTCCATTCCATAGGTAATGATGTTTATCCTGATCATTTTTATAATTTACATCAAGGCACTTAAGCCTAAGCAAAATGTACCGATCTCTTGTTTAATGAATAAATTCTGCCCGTAAAGGAAGTGTAAACGATGAAACGCTTAAAGGCCTATAAGAGTTTAATTTTGTTTAGCCTGTTTATAATCGCAGGATGCAATGCTACCAATCCCGAAAAGCCCCGTGCTGCCTATATTGACATCCCCTATCCTGAATGCTGCCCCTGTCAAGAATCTGGGTACTATTACAATGGATATAATGAAAACGGGTGGCGGTATTGTGTCGTGAAGCTTCCAAATGATACTGGAAGAACGTGCGAGCCAATCACACCATCGAGGTGCCGATAGAATACCTATTAAATTTTACGTCTAAACCAACTAATCGCTGGGCATCCTGCAATCAGGAACAATGAAGGCGCCGATAATAGGTTTCCTATTACCGGGCTCAGTGCTCTCAATTAACGCTGAATTATTTGGAATGTTTTCTTTTATGATTATTATTATTGGGCTCATTTGAGGGAGTATTGCGCAACTCAGTTGAGGGGGCAAGCACATCGTTAACGGCATTCCCGAGTCTCTTTTGAATGGTACCAGGAATGGCGGAAACGCCCGACCATAACCAAGCCAAGGTGGTTTGCTTAGGTTTATCCTTATCCTTATTCTTATTTTCAGTTAGCTCCTTATTCTCAACTTCATATAGATTCTTTAGCTCCTTCAACTCTTTATTTTGCAGCTCCAGAAGTTGCAGCTTTTCTATTTGCAGATCTAGATTTTCTATGAATTTTTTTAGTATTTGAGCAGAGGGATTCTCGCCTGCTTCTAGGGCTTTTTCATAAGTTATACTTAAATCTTCTCGTTTTACTTTAGATAAAATTTCATCAGTACAGTAATGTTTTAATAATTCATCGTATTTATCTTTCGCAGAAATATCGACATTTTTCTTTTGCTGGATAATCCATACACCAAGTTTATTCAGACCTTCGGATTCTTCTAATAAAAGGTCCAGGATAACCTCGGTCTCCTCTTGTATCATCGCGAGTTCAAAATTTATCATATTGTACCTCTTACAACTTGTCTAAAATTAAGGAATTATGTTCAAAGAGGGATTTTAGCAAAATACAAGTCTGGGTTCAAACTTTTATATTTTAAAGCAAGCTGGCTGAATTAATATTAAGAAGGCACTTGTGAGTATTTTACTCCAACCCAGAGAGCATATCAGAAAAGTTGATTATCGCATGAAAGTAATCAGTATCAATGATGTCATTTGACACACCATTAACGTGTATAAGCACCGGAAAAACAGCTGTGCCTCTGGGCAAGCTCATCGTATTTATCTTTTTACGAACCTCTTCAATTACCTGAAACTTTATCTTATTTTGTGAGAATTTTATTTCTACTGCAAAGAGTATTAAATTTCGTCTGGATTAAAAAATCGATCTGACATCCTTTCTGACGAGTTTATTTTTTCTGGAAATAAGAGTTGCTGTAAATTACAGTATCTGAAGCAATATTCAATAAGGAATATAATTCATGTCGATTATTGAGTACTAAATTCTCGAATTGCAAACCCATGATAGTTTCCGATAAGCTTAGCAGCAATTTTATCTCGACGTGGTGCAATATAATTTAAATAAAATCGAATATAATTGTCGCTCAAGCGATACGTACAATGACGCAGAGCTTTCCCCGTCTTTAATGACCAGGTTTTATCTTCTGTAATGAAACCTGCTTTTTAATGTATCTATGGCAAAATAGGTATATAGGATTTTTTTATTTCCTCTTGAAAGGATATCGGCAAATCCTTCCAATACCGAATATCAATTAAAATGGGAATGTCGCTTTCTTTAAAAGTTTCTCTAACAAGATTAATACTTCCTTTGGGTGCACCAAAGTCGATTATAACCAAATCAAGATCACTGCCTTCATGACAATTTCCATTTACCCTACTACCATATGCCCATACTACTGCAGTTGGATATAATTTTTTTATAATATTTTTTATTCTTTTAAGTTCAGACTCTGAAATGTGCAATGCAGGCATTACATTATCTCAAGTATTTTTTTAGCATCTGGAATAAAGTCCTTTAATAGCACTACGGTTTCTTCAGCAAAACTCTCTCCATAGTCATGCGCGGTATCGTTGCGATTGTCTCGATATGTAAACCATCTTTCGACGGTTTCATTCGTTAAGATCCCATGCTTTAAAGCATGACGAAATACATCCTTATAATTTAATCTATCTACTTCTTTAGCTGATGAAAAGTAACAAGTATAGAGCCGATTGCACCCTAGATTTTGTCTAGGGCGTAATCGCACTAAATATGAACGAGAAGAATAGTCATTAATTGTTATCTTTTTTATATTTTTTTGCTATCTTATCTTCTTCTGAGGTTATTTCATTTATTTCTAGGTCGTTTGGGTTTTTTCTTTTCACTTGTGTTGAAGTTTTCCATTGGATTACTAAAGGCTCACAATCATCAAGCAATTGCGTATCAATTTTATCATTTTTTTCCAAAAGATAGTCCCTAATATTATTATAGGGACATTCTTGATATTTTTGATGAGCAACAATATGGTAATACTCAAGACTGTCATAATAATTGTTATAGGAATAGGCTTTTTCGGAAGCATTTTTATAAGCTTGATTTAAACTCTTCAGATCTATTTCTGCAGAAGCAGCAGATTCCATAATTAGCTTAACAATATTAAAATTACCTTTAGATGCCGCTACAATTAGCCAATCACCCAAAGTTTCTCCTAGTGTTTTAGGTAATTTTGCATAAGCATAAAATTCGTTTTCTTTTATAGATTTTATCAAAGAACAGATAAGATCGGTTTGATTGTTCAAATCTGCCTGACTTATTAGATTGCTTAGATGCTTGTATTGTCCAAGCATTATCCCGTATTGTATCGGAAAATTTAAGGTTTCCACTTGGATTTCATTGGATTGCTTCGAGCTGTAGGATACCCCGTACCCCAATTTAATTTCCTTTTCGCGCTTTATTAGTTCTAAAACATCATCATGTTCATTGACATAAGCAAAAAAAGTAGCATATGTAAAACTGTTATCATCCAATCCGTCTTTTTTCATTTTTTCTATGATAGATTTTACTAACGGCTTATTTCCGACAATAGCAGCACATTTAAGAAGATAGGGATAATCCATCTCATCAGTGGGAACTTTATTAGAAGAACTCGCTATGCAAATATGTATTAATCTTTTTTTAAATTCAGGTGAACCTGGGCATTTTACATTTTCATCTTCTTTCAAAAATTTTATATTAGCCTTTTTGCAGGATTCTAAATCTCCTTCAAGGGCCCGTTTCAATAACGTTAATACTTTATCCTGTGTAACTTTATTTTTATTGTTACTATCTATAATTATCGGAAAAAATTCCTTCCTTGAGAAAATAAGATATTGCTCCCTAATTATTTCTTCTTTAGTTTTATAAGAACTTTTTATACTTTTTATATAAGGAAAAATATTGGTGACTTTCGGTATAATCTGATTATTAGGCGAATCAATCATTTCGGGCTCCAAGGTAATTATTTATTTCACAATGTTAAGTATTCTAACTAGAAAATACAGGAAGTTCAACACATTAACGACAAAATGGAGCCGCAATTTAGAGATTTCCGCTTTCTGCAACTTAGAAATTTCCGCTTTTGGATATGTGACTAGTCTTTAAAGTGTATATCCAAGCTAAGGAGAGCTGATTATGTTTGCAGGGGAAATTACTATGTCCCATAAAGAGTTAAAACGTCTTGAAATTGTTAAGAAAATTGAAGAAAAACGATTATCTCAACGAGAAGCTGCTGCCATTTTGGGATGTACAGACCGTACAGTTCGTTTATTACTTAGGCGCTACCAAAGCGATGGGCCGCAAGGGCTCGCTTCCAGGCGCCGTGGAAAGCGTAGCAATCGAGCCTTTCAAGAAGAATTTAAGCGGGATATTATCACTTTGATTGAAAGTAAATACCCTGATTTTGGTCCTACCCTTGCTACAGAAAAGCTTGCTGAACGAGATAATCTTTTTTTGAGTAGAGAAACCACCCGAAAATGGATGATTGAGCAAGAGATTTGGGAAGCCAAAATCAAAAAAACTAAAAAATCTCATCCTCCTCGTGAACGGAGAGCAAATTACGGTGAACTGGTTCAAATTGATGGTTCACCGCATGATTGGTTTGAAGGGCGTAGCGATAAGTGCTGTTTAATTGTTTTTGTAGATGATGCAACCAGTCGCATTCAATGGTTAAATTTTGCGCCAGCAGAAACTACCTTTGCTTATTTCGAGGCTATGGAATGCTATGCAGAGCGTTATGGCCTACCCGTGAGTGCTTATAGTGACCGCCATAGTATTTTTCGCGTCAATATCAAACAACCCCAGAAGAGCACTGGTTTAACACAATTTGGCAGAGCCATGATTGGTATTGGCGTTAAACTCATTCATGCTAATTCTCCACAAGCTAAAGGAAAGGTAGAAAATCGAAATAAAACCTTACAAGACAGGCTCATTAAGGAAATGCGATTAGATGGAATCGACAACATGGAGATGGCCAATGGTGCTTATTTAGAACAATTTATTGAAAGATTTAATGCTAAATTTGCCAAGGCTCCGCGTAGCCCTCAAGATTTGCATCAGGTTGTAGATTTAAAACAACTAAAATTACATTTCACTTTGCAAGAACAAAGAAAAATTTCAAAAAATTTAACCATTTCTTACAAAGGTAAAATTCTTGCAATTGAAGCGCCTGGTAGAGCTCGCCAACTTTACCAGGCTAGAGTGACTGTTTGTGAAGACCAAGCAGGTAATTTAACGGTACTTTACAAAGGACAATCACTGTCATTTAAAGTGTATAACAAATCTCAATACTATAGCGAACCCATTGCTCGCAGTGAGCTGGCAACTGTTATTCCTAAGAAACTGCGTCGTCATTACCTTCCTCCTGCAGACCATCCATGGCGCTTGTTTAATGGCTTAAGAAAGAAAAGGAGGATACATGTTGCTTCTAGAGTTGCTTGATGGGGGATTATCCCCCTTTACTGAGAATTTTATTAACGGTATAGTTAACTTGTTAACATATCCTCACAAAGAGGAAATCTCTATCTTGCAGAAAAGAGGAAATTTCTACTTTGCCCGCACACGCTATAATGCAAAGATTACGTGCCGAACTTTTGCCGAATACAGTCCTGCACAGTGATGCATAGTACGGCAAATTGCAACGGGCGCCACACCATAATTGTTAATAAAATCAATCTCTTAAATTTTCATCACATAACTTCGAACCAGAGTGTCGGGAGTTCGAGTCTCTCCGGGCGCACCAGAAAATCACTTTAAAATCAATATGTTACAACATTTTATCGTCTTCTGTAATTTAGTTTCAATGGTCAATTGTGCCTAAATTGTGCCTTTTTTGTGCCCAAAATCATTAAAAACTGAATTTGATCGTCTTTATTGGGTCTTTAATTGCACCAATAGTGCAATTATTTTTTAGATGGTGCAATTGGTGCAATTTGGTCTTGACTGGTGCAATTGGTGCAATTATAATGGGTTATTATATTCAATAAGTTAACCTCATGATTTATCCAGAAAGAGAATCAAGACATTTAGAATTCAAATCAGAGCTACCTTCATTTGGGCAATTGATAAAAACTTGCGTGGCGTTTGCAAATGGTATGGGTGGTAAGATCGTCATTGGCATTAAAGATAGTACAAGAGAAATAATTGGTATAAATGAAAAAATACGAGATAAAATATACGATGAGTTTTTCGAATAGCCTATATGATTCAACTAGCCCAGGGTTGATTGCTGAGATTTATGAAAAAAACTTTGGTGACGTAAATGTGCTTATCATAGAAATTCCCCCTGTATTAAAAAAACCGGTGTTTATCAAAAAGGATGGGATGCCTAAAGGGGTGTATTTACGGGCGGGTTCTAATACAAGGAGGGCAAATGAAGAACACATTGAAGAATTGATGCGAGATAATAAAAGAACATCTTATGACGAAGAAGCAATTCAAGTACCCATTGATATATTATCAGATGAATTATTAAATAAAGTATATTTGAGCCCTGCAACGACTAAATTGCTTTCAGAAAAAATTATTATTCAAAATACAGCCACATCAAAGAAATTTTATCCAACTATTGCTGGCGTGTTATGGTTTTGTGAAACTCCCGATGTTTATATCCCTGAAGCGCATCTTCGTTGTACGCGCTTTGAGGGCATAAATGGAAGAGAAATTATTCAAAGTGAGGAAATTAGTGGAAATTTAAAAGACCAAATTGAAGATAGTGCCAAATTAATCAAGTCTTGGTTGCAAAGAGGTTATTCCTTACAGGGAATGAAACTAAAGGGGAAAATGATTGTTCCTGAGGAAGCACTCAGAGAAGCAATCATTAATGCCGTTATTCATAGGAAATACTCAATTCCAGGAGCAGTGAAGATTGCTTTATATGAAAATCGATTAGAAATTTTTAGCCCTGGAAATTTTCCAGGGTTGGTTGATATTAATAACTTAGGAGATGGAACGACATACCTTAGAAATCCTGTCATTGCTAAAATAGCACGTCGAATGGAATACATGGAAAAATTAGGCACAGGGATAAATTTAATTCAGGAGAGTTGCAAGAATGCGGGATTGAAAGCGCCAGAGTTTATTGAAGGAGCAGATAGTGTAAAAGTCATCTTTCATTTCTTGCCAAATATGTCCGACAAAGACACAGATGAAGATCATTTATTAAAATTATTTACAATGCGAGAAGAAGTGAATATTAGTGATGTGATGCGTTACTTAAATATTTCACGCAATACGGCCACGAGAAAATTAAATAACTTGGTTAAATCAGAGGACCTTATAAGAAAAGGGAAAGGCCCTGCGGTTCGATATTTATTGGCGGGAAAATAATTTCTAAAGTTAAAGAGAACGCAGTTGCTCTATTTTAAATGCAGATAGATATCCAAAGCTATACAATTACACAAGAAGAGGATAAAACTTCCCGTACGCCTTCTTTGAAAGGCCGGTTTGATCCTATTCCAAGAATTTCTAAGTCTCGCTTCTCCAAATGGCAATTAAAAGGTCTTGCAACCTTAGAGTCATTGCCATGTTGGGGAGTTAAATTTTCTCCACTAATACCTAAAATTTCAGCCATTACTAATGCCATTTTATATTTTGTAAATGGTTCAAGCCCAGACCAATGATAGGTACCTTTAAACTCTGGGTATTTCATTTTGTACTGAACGATTTGCCTACAGACGATGGCTACATCTTCAGTATGTGTCGGATAACGAATTGCCCAATCATCTATCATGGTATTTCTCTTGTCATTAGAAAGCAGGGTGCTTGCAAGCACTGTCACTGCGGAGTCATTCAGATTTGCGGTTCTACCATAGAGAATGGGTAACCGTAGTACGCAGGCATTATCAGTTATATTCCATAGTGCTTGTTCACCAGCTAATTTACTTAGTCCATAATCATTCAACGGATGAGGACGGTCGTTGGGTTTATAAGGAGGTGCTGCTCCATCAAAAACATAATCCGTTGAAAAATATAATACCCAAGCGCCAATGTTAACAGCAGTCTGGGTGAGATTTGTTAACGCATCTACATTGATAGCATAAGCTCGTTGTGGATCTTGAGAGCAAACATCTGGATGTTTTTCAGCTGCTGTATAGAGAATAAAATCCGGTTTTTCTTGGTTAATGAACTGAGTAATAGATCTTTGATCGAGAAGATTTAAAATATGATGATGTTTCTTGGCACGCTTGAAGCCGGTTGCGATGACTTTGAATTCATTACATTTTAAAAATTCGATCTCTAATGCTTGCCCCAGGAATCCTGATGCGCCGATAATGGCAATTTTTTTCATTCTAAATAATTATCTATCGTTAAAGTTTTGATTGAGATAGTTTACCTAGGAATCTTTTACAAATAAAGATAATAGTAAGTACTCTTCCAAAATGTATATCTGTCAGTAGTTGATTGAATAATGGAGTTAACTAAGAAATTTTACTGTGCCTAAATTGTGCCTTTTTTGTACCTACCAGGGCCTGTTTAGACCTGTTTACACCTGGTTTCGCTGGAATTAGAAAGCTATAAGGCATTGATTTATAATAAGTAAATTTTTAAAAACAACCCTTCGAACCAGGTGGTCGGGAGTTCGAGTCTCTCCGGGCGCGCCAGAAAAATCGAGGTCCGTTCTTGGGACATAGGTAACAGTTTATACTTGAGACATGGGTAACACTTTTGATGCAAAAGGGTTCTCAATTGGCTCAACCCTACAAGATTCTTCATCAAAGTAACCCAAGTCATACGTCATAAAAGAAACGAGCCAGATTTTATCATCTTTTTGTGTAATTCCAACATTTTGCCCCGCCAATACTGAGCTTAAATTGATTTTCTTTCTTCCCAAGCAAATTCTGCCGCATTTAGTGACGGTTACCACTTTTTCATGAAAAGGATATTCAAGTTCTGGTAACCCAAAATACCTCTTAGTAGAAGGTGTATACAGCTCACCAGGGTATCTCATTCCAATTGCTTGATGAGGACGTTGATTATTGTATACCTCTTGAAAGTCATCGAACCGCTCTTGCTGTTGTAAAAAATTAAACTCTGGTGGTTTTGTAGTTTCTTTTTTTAAGGTCAAATGCATGCGTTCATGACGGCCATTTTGCTGAGGATTTCCAGGCTTTATTCGCTCTATAGCAATCCCTAAGCGCAACCACCAAACGGAAAGCCGGCTCAGCCCATGCAATGCATTAGGAGAAGAGAAGGGTAGCCCATTATCTGTTCTGATAGCATTTGGTATTCCATACTCCTTAAAAGTACGTTCAAAAATGGTAAAAGCAAAGAGTTCTTTAGTAGATTCCAATGCTTCGCAACTTAAAAGAAAGCGAGAATGATAATCAGTAATGGTCAATGGATAACAATAACGCTTATTACCAAGTAGAAATTCGCCCTTATAATCGGCACACCAAAGCTGATTAGGTCTTTTTGCATCAAATAGCTGAGTCCCTTCAGCTTTATAGCGCCTGCGGCGAGGACGTGTCACTAAACCATGACGGTCAAGCACGGCATGTATAGTGCTCGTTGCTGGTAGTGAAATATCTGGATATTGACGTATTAACTTCTCACGAAGTTTCGGAGCACCCCAGGTGGGGTATTCCTTTTTGATCTGCAGAATCGCCCTTTCTACCTGAAAAGGCAGTTGATTAGCATGGCGATTAGGACGGCGACTACGATCTGAAAGGCCTT